>JAANMX010000468.1_pt1 | contig 53381 bp, 49 predicted proteins | sample 7279681 | NCBI WGS metagenome assembly JAANMX01 (sample SAMN14094542, study PRJNA606508) | bioreactor metagenome | isolation source: A lab-scale SPAN reactor treating ammonium-rich wastewater day 351 | place: Ireland: Galway | collected 2018-01-01
CAAGTACGGAAACAAGGCACGCAACAAACGCCAACTTCACTAAGATGCCGCCAAGCATAGAATCCTTTTATGTTAAAGAGCGGAAAACAGAGGGTTAAACGTTCTTCTTTACTTCGTCAGCCTGAGCCTCATACTTCGACGGGCACTTTGTCAACACTTCCGTTGCGTGAAAGTAGTTCTCGTCCGACATGTATCTGCCCTTTGCGACAACACTGAGCGCAAGCTCGAAATTGTTGGGGGCTGCCCCGTCAAGCACAACTTTGCATTCACGTCCGCTTTCATCTTTCAGATAGAACGTGAACGTCGATGTTTTCACATCAAACCCTGATTCCTTTTCCTTGATCCACTCGCCTTTCAGCTGGACTTTCTTCTGGCTTTTCATTGCTCCGGCAACATCGGTGTATTCGACATTGCTTTCGAGAAATGAATACGAGCCGAAAATGATGAAGGCTACAACAATAACCGATGCCACAATAACCTTTGGTTTCATTACTCAAACCCTCCGTTCATTTAGATGATGACGATTCCAGATTCTTCAGTCGTGCGTCAAGCCGGTTCAGGTACACAAAAATTCCCAGCCAAACAACAAGCACGACAATCAACACTATGTAGAGTGAATTCTGCGAGAGAAATTCTGTCAAGTGATCTCCGTTAGTTTATTCGGTTCAAATGCGATGTTTGTATTCTGACCTGCAGTCTCCACATCCAAAAATACAGGCCTGTAAAGCCTGCGAGTGACGAGAGAAAAACGATAAGCATTGTCGTGTTCATATGTACTTTCCCCTCGGTATTCAGAATCGGCTCAGGATGCAAACTCGATAGAATGCGTGGCATAATGAACATGAAGAACGGCATCGTCACTGCTGCAATGATTGAATATACTGCTGCAAGCGAGGCCCGTTTTTCTTCAACTTCAATAGCCGATCGAAGGGCGAAGTATGCGCCGTAGATCAGCAGAAGGACAAAGATCGACGTTTGTCGCGGATCCCAGTTCCAGTACGTTCCCCAGCTGAACTTTGCCCAGATGGCCCCCGTAGCGGTCGCAAGAAAGCAGAAAAGAAAACCGAGCCCGGCAGCCGAGGCCGACCGCACATCGTCGTCCAGGTTCTTCTTCCGCAGGTATTTGATTCCGTAGACCATGCTGGAGACGAAGGCAACAACACTGAGCCAGGCCATCGGAACGTGAAAGAACATTATCCGTGCCTTCTCTTCAAGCGCCGGGATTATGGGAAATTGGTACCACGTGCTTGGTTGCGCAACCATCGGCAAGCCGAGAGCAAGTACGATCACTGCCGTCATCCACACAAACAGAACTGTCTTAAACACGTTCATTCAATCTTTCCATATGTACTCGAAGAGAACAGACGAGGCTGTTACGACCACAACAATATATGAAACGAGGAACTGAAATTCACCTGTTGCCTCATTCAGAAAGGCGCCTTCCGTAGCGAGCCGTGTGGCGTTGATACATGTGAGCAGCAACGGTAACAATATTGGGAATGATAAAACAGGATATAAAGTTCCCTTGGTATTCGCTTTTGCAATGATGGCAGCAATGATGGTTGACGATGCTGCAAGTCCGATGCTTCCCAGCGCAATTGTAATGATGAAAATGGACGATGTTTTTACAATGAAGCCGTTAAGGAAAATTGCATAAAGCAAAACGGTAAATGTGTTAACCCCAATCATCAGCACAAGATTGAAGAAGAGTTTCCCGAAATAGATCGCCGAAGGGGATGTCAGCAATTGCAGCGTCATCGCCGTACCCCTCTCCTCTTCTGCCACGAATGTTCTCGACAGCCCTGACATTGCCGCAAAGAATATCACAACCCACAGCATACCGGAAAGAACATCAACCGGGGCGCTTTCGCTGCCGAGAGCAAAAACCATGATCGAGATAGTCGTCACCACAAACATCACAAGCGCGCTGATGGCGTAACGGGTACGCAACTCGGAATGCCAATCCTTCCGAAATATGCTGATTGACGAGCGCAGCCATTGCTGCCAGGCCGCTTCAGGTTTGCGCATTTAAGTCCACCTGTGCATTGAACCTGTCAACATCAGAGAGATCGTTCGTCGCGACGATCAGAATTCCAATTTGTGTTTGTTCTTCCATGATCTGTTTTACCATCGCAATGCCGTCGGTGTCGAGATTTGACGTCGGCTCATCAAGGAGAAGAACAGGCGGGTTGTGCGCCAGTGCGAAGGCATACTTCATTCGTTGCTTCATTCCGGAAGAGTATGTACGGACGGGGTCACTCTTGCGGTGGAACAGAAATACTTTTCCGAGCAATTCGTGAATATGGCTGATGTCTGGAGTTCTGCCACGAATCGAGAGAGCATACTGAAGATTCTCTTCCGCGGAAAATTCATCATACATCTGAAGATAGGGTGAAACAAGGCCGATAAGATTGGCTCGGGCTATCGTCTTCACATTGTCTGAACCGGAAAATTCGATCTCCCCTTCTGACGGCGACAAGACGTCGCTAATGATCTTAACAAGCGTTGATTTGCCTGAGCCGTTCTTTCCCGTAACGAGTAGTACTTCTCCAAATCTCACTGAAAAAGAGATGTTCCGGAAGATCGTCCGCCGGTTGAACACCTTCTTAAGATTTGTGGCGGAAATGCGCAGGTGTGTGTTCATCTCCGTATCAAAGCAAACTTGCCGAAAATGGTTTCGCTTGGCAGAGTGAGTATGTACAGGTAAATTCCCGACGAGGCAACGTCACCGGCAGTTGTGCGGCCATTCCATTCAAATACTTGCTGGCCAAGTGCTGTGGTGTAAGTCGATGATTTATAAGCTGAAAACACCAAATCCATGCTTGTTGTGAAAATGGTAAATGTCCCTTGCGTTACGCCAAAATTGCGAATTGGTACTTTCAGTGAATTTGTTCCGTTCGGGATGAACGGGTTCGGAAACGCGATATCCCTCGCCACAACGGGAGCAACAACAACGCTCGACGTGTCAACAACACTTATCCAATTGAAGCTATCAGCCACATCGAATTTGACATAGATCCCGGACCCCGTTGCAACGTATCTCTCATCGACCTTTGTTGTATTCAGCAGATATGTATATGGAAAATGCGCCGCACTTCCTGTCAGCGCTACGGGGATGTTGATGTTCGATGTAATCAACTTGAGCGGCGTTTGTCCTCCCACAACATCGTAATATCGTGTTGATAAAGCACGAAGTGAGTCAGTGATTGTTCGCGATGGTTGCGAAAAGCCCACAGCGGTTTCAAGAATCAAAGGATACAATTCCCCTTCGAGATAGTATTTTGCCGGATTGCTTCTGGTGCCTGTGAAGAAGTTCCATACACTCCATTCTCCAAATGCCTGTCGCAAACCGGCGCCGGCAGTTTGCAGCGCATTATCCATTGCTTCCAACGGACGGTACGTTCGGATGTTCTCCCACGCTCGAAGCATCGTGCCGGAGCCATAGCGCTTTTCGACAAAAATACCCCAGATGCCGCGACTGTACATGATGAATGAGTTTGAACTGAATGGAACACCCGGATTGCGGAAGTGACCCTGCGACGAGCGAAGATACGAGTAGTAATCATTGACCTCAGTATATACAGCCTCTTCAATCCACACAGATGTCAGTTCGTAGAAGTACACGTCGCTCGTCCAGAAGCCGTAGTTGCCGATCTGAATGGCATGGTGCAACTCATGTGCAAGGGTTACTCGCAGCGCCGGAAGTCCTTTGATACTATCGGGAGTAACAAAACTGAAATCACTGTCGATTACCATGAATGTTGTAAATGTTCCTCCTTCGGGCTTGTTGTTGATCGGTGTTTCAGGGGTTGTGCTCCCGTACATCGAACCACCCAAGGCTCGAATGTAGATGTCGTATTCAGGTCCGCCTCCGCCTCCGTTATCCTGTGGAGGGGCGAGAAAACCAAGCGAGTCGGTTTCGAAACGAAGCACGTAATTAACAATGGCGGCAACAGAATCAGCAAAGCGCCGTGCCGTTCCGGGAATTCTCACATAGTTCCCGTCTAATATGGCAGGCTCGTGAATCCCGGACGTATCGAAGTGTATACGAAATGGCCCCGCAAGAATGCTTGTTTGCGTCGAGGGACGCGCCAGAACGTTCGTCATGGCCGCCGAAGTCTGTTGGTCGAGATCCTCATGTTCCAGGAAATGGGCAATGACAGGCAATCCGCATTTGTTGGGTACATCACTTCTTCCGCCGGACATCCATTTCTCGACCAGGGCCTGATAACCGCCTGAAGCACCTTCCCTCCCCTCAAACCCTTGAGCACGTAGCATCTCAAGCGGTGAAAGACTGATACCAATCAAAACCAACAGCATGTACTTCATTCAATCTCCCCTATGACTGAATGGATTAAAAAAAATCGAAACTGTTCCCCGCTCACTATTTGAAAAAATCAAATCATGTACTCCCGCGTCGCCCAATGGCGCCACACGTATGGAGTACACTCCTTCTGCCGGAACGACTGCTTGAGGAGGTCTGAAGCCCCGCTTTTCAGTACCATAGCATACAACAACAGCACGCCGCAGTGCATCAACAAAGACAAGATCAGCAAGGTTGTCGCCATTGACATCACGGACAATAATGGCGTCGTCGACTACAGGCTGAACATTCCGAATCCATTCAATCGAATCACGGCCGCCCGATTGCGTCTTCCCGTACCATACTCCAAGTTCGTTGCGAGGAGGGCCGAGAGAGAAAAGAACATCCTCTAACGAATCACTATTCAGATATCTGCCTGCAATATATCGGGTAACAGACAGAGAATCGGAGTACGAAAACAACGGCGACGTTGTCGTCACCTCAAATGTGTTGTCCGATCTGCCAGCCCACACTGTTGTGCGTCTCGTATTCCGATCGTTCGTAGCAAAAAGAAGCCGGAACGCACCTTGCGATTGTTCCTCTGTGATATTCACTGCTACCATGGTTGTCGGCAGAGTCGGGCGCAAGCTTCGCTCCACAAACTGACGCGGGCTTAATTGCTCGAACAACGATAGTGAAAATGTCTTCTCGTTTGTGCGACGTGAGCGTACAAGAAAGTTCAACTTGTCGGATTCATGGTTTGCAGAAACAACGAATGGCATGTTTCCGGTGGGAACAGAAAAGGCCTTCGGTTGCTGAGCATTGTCTGCAAAGATGAGTACCGTAACCTTGTCGTCTTTTGCGTGTGACGCCAACACTGTATGTTGCCCCGGAGTTGACGATGAAGCTCGTCGAATAAATGTCGGATTGTCGGACATGTGAACTGCAACCTGCCCTGCAAACCGTCCCCTGCCGCGATTGAAGAGGAATGAGAGGGATGAAGACTGTGAGTTTGCGACAGCGATATCCATACGGCCGTTACCGTTGAAGTCTGCCACTGCCAAACCCATCGGCGAGACGCCCACTGCATATTCTGTCGCCTCTACCCTGCCCGAGTAGTCCGCGTTCAACATACACAACAGCCGCTGCGTTGTTCTGTCAAGCAAAACGCAATCGAGCTTGCCGTCGCCGTCAACGTCTGCCAACTGCCAACTGCCTATCGAACGACCGGCACCGAACACTGTTCGAGGGGAGAACGAGGTAACAGACGTTCCAAGCCAGACGAGAATGCCTTTGTTCGTCGAGCTGACGAGGTCAGGGATGTCATCATTGTTCAAATAGGAGAATTCCAACCCGGAAGCCCTGCCATCTACTGGTAGGGTGGCTGTTACCCGGTAATCGCCCAGAGAATTTCCCGAATAGACACGGATTTGTTGTGCATCCTGAAAGGAGATTGCGACGCTGAAAGTCCGCTCTTTGCTCACAGGTGTCATTGCAAGCTCATACGGTTCTGCGGGAAGTTGAACAGCGACCTGCTCGGTGAATACGAGTTTCCCCATACCGTAGAAGATTGTTAACTGGTTGGACAACCAATTGAGGGCAAGAATGTCGGTGATGCCGTCTCCATTAATATCTGCCGTTCGCAAATCGCTGATGGAGATGTCGGGAAAAAGAACGGGCCCGGATTTGAATGTGCCATCCTCTTGAGCAAGCAACGTCACAACACCGGCGGTCGTTTTGCCGTATAGCAGAATGTCATCTTGCCGGTTGTTGTTCAGGTCGGCAACGGCACATTTCTGGACTTGGGTAGATAGGGGAATCTCCAATTCATCGAAGGAATCAATCGCACGCTGAGTCAAAATCGAGATGGAACTCCCCCCTGCTGCAATGGATACATAACCTGATTTCCCGCCGTCAATGGAACTGAATGCAGTAACAGAACGAAGGATGCTTTGTGTTCGAACAAACTGCGTGTGTGTAATCCCTCCCGTTGGGTGTACCTCATAGAAATACACAGCTTGTTGTTCCGGGGCAATCACCGCAAGTTCAGGTTTACCGGATTCGCGAAGACCGACAGCCAATGCCGCAGGACGATAGCCAAGATTGATGTCCGACAGCGGGCCAAACGAAGTCATGGAACGCTGGGAAAAACCGGATGAAGTCCACAGAAGATGGCACGAAAACAAGCTCCATGCAAAATGGTGCCGTGTCCATTGCACGACCTGGTGAGAAGTGTTTCCTGTGAAGAAGTTCAACAAGCGAATTCCAGAAGTTACCCAACATTCCTGCGAGCCAAGCGGGCTTCCCGACGCGTCTGTGCTTCATTAAAGCGGCGTATCTCGTCCGGTGTCTCCGCCAGAACAGGCGGCACCGCAACAGGCAAGCCGGTATCATCAATGGCAACAAATGTAAGATATGCGTTGTTTGCCCGCCGAACGGTTCCCTGCCTTAGATTTTGTGCCGTTACTACAACTCCAACTTCCATAGAAGTTTTGAACGCTCGATTTACCGAAGCTTGCAGCACAACGATTTCACCGAGTTTAATCGGAGTGTGAAAGTTCAGTTCGTCAACCGACGCGGTCACACAAACCCGGCTCGAGTGTCGGGCAGCAGCAATGGCAGCCGCGATATCAATCCAATGCATCAGCCGCCCACCTAACAAATTGCCCAACTGGTTTGTATCGTTGGGCAACACAAGTTCCGTCATGTAGACTTGCGAGTCTTTTACAGCCCTTGCTTTCATTAGCGCTTTTGGAGAAGCGCGGCACCGGCTGCTGTACCCCCAGCCGTGCCACTTTCGTTTCCGCCTGCAGCCGGAACATCCTTCAATCCGGCCTCAACCTGTTCATTCAGACGTTCCGCCCTTCCGCGCAGTATACTGTTGGGATAGAGCTGGAGGAACTTTGTAATTGTTGCCTTCGCCTCCGGAAATCGCTTTCGCTTGATAAGGAGTTCGGTTTTTCCCAAATATGCAAGCGGGGCGTATTCGGTGTCGTGATACTTTTCGATAACAATGTCGTAGTACAACAGTGCGGCTTTGTTGTACTCCATCTTTGAGTAGAGCTCGGCAGTGTCGAAGTCCTTCTTGGCAAGCCGGAGTGTAAGTTCCTGTATTTTCTCTGATGCGTCGGGTACAAATTCACTTTGCGGATAGTACTCAACAAATGCCTGTAGTTCATCTATTGCCCGTTTGGTGTACTGTTGATCGAGGCGCGATCGGGGAGAGAGATTGTAAAAACAAAGTCCCAGCTTGTATTGAGCCTCTGATACCCGCGGACTTGCCGGCATGTTCCGACGCAGTGTTTGATACTCATACGATGCCAGAAGAAACTCTCCCCGCTTGAAGCGGCTTTCCGCCAGATAGTACTGTGCATCTCCTGCAACAGCACTCCCCTGATATTGCAAGGTCAGCACAGTGAATTCATTGATCGCTTGCAGATAATCTTCGTTGTCGAACAATGCCTTTGCATGCTCGAATCTGGTTTCAGGCGAAACGTCCTGCAGCACATCTTTCGAGCCGCAACCTGCAAGAATGCTTGCTGAAAGCAGCAAGACCCAAATGATCCCAGCGGCAACATGTCTAACCCAATATTCCTTCACGCGTCTAGCTCCGTACGTTAAATAACAAAAGCACAGCCACAGCAATCGAACCGATTACTACAAGCGGCTCTGCAACATTTGAAAAAAAACTCTGTTGAGGCAACGTTCCCCTTGTGATCGGGATGTTTGGATTTTCCACCAAACGAATTTCCGACAACCCGATCGTATCCGTTCTCGAATCTGCAAACTCGTTTGTCAAGACGATAGATCCCGAGCGCCGGTCAACAATCCGTGTTGCAAGTCGCAACCGGATTGTTCTGTCAACAATTCGCGACCCGAAGAACCAATCTCTACGTACATTCGAATACTCCACGCTCGCATCAGATAAACCGAACTCGAACAACAAAGGTGCCGCCCCACTAACGCTCGGTACAATTGAACTGTTCTTTAGATTCTCAAGAATACTTCCCTCAATGTACCACGATGATTCTTTCGGAAGAACAGAGATTTCGATTTCAGTCACGTCCCGCAGATCGGAATCCCGAAAGACACGCCCCGCTATGTTACCGGCCAAGCCCCTCATAATGTCAAGATTGGTTATGATCCCCTTTTCTTCTGTCCGATCTTGGGCATGCATGGTGCAGAACGAAAAAACAGCTATCGCTGCAATAAGAAGCACCTCACTCGGTCGCATACCTGCCCTCAAGAGTGTAAGCATGGCAGTTTGTACGATGACTCTCTGAGTCAAGAAACACAATACGGGGCCTGATTTGATTCAAATGTGATACCAAGGTACTGAAAATCGGTCGGAGTTTCAAGAAGAGTGTCAAATCCTGACTCTAAACCACGTCAGGACTTTGAACGAATGCGTGTCAGCTCCCTCATGGCAAGGTCAACATCCTCATCAAGAAAATGGCGGGAAAAGCGTCGTGCACGCCGGATCTCGGCTTCGTCAATCGTAGCAACGATCAAGTCTTCATCAAACAATTTTGCCTGTACATGAACCTCTCCGTCGGGTCCGATTACCGAAGAACCGCCCCAGAAATTGATTCCATCTTCATATCCGGTTCTATTGCAAAAAGCAAGGTATGCTGTAAGGAGTCGGGCATATGCTTTGTGATTTTCAGAATTCACGCGTGCTGTTTGAAGTCCATGTTCATCTCCGCTAAGACGCGTCGGACTTGCAACGAGGGCAACAATCAGATTTGCCCCATCCTGTGCAAGAATGTAAGGCAACGCAGGATGCCAGAGATCCTCGCAAATCAAAACTCCGATGCGCCCATTCTTCGAATCGAATGCACGCACGGACCCGCCGCGGTTGAAGTAACGCATCTCCTCGAACATCCCGTATGTTGGTGGATACGTTTTCCGATGAACAGATTGGATGGCTCCATCCTCAAACAGAAAAGCCGAATTATAGATTGCAAACGAGGCGCTCTCCTCAACTCCGCCCGCAATGATCGAAATGGATTTGCTCATTTCCAGTAGCGGGGCGAGGACGGAACTGCTACGCGCAGGATTGATGGCCAGTTCCCAATTCATGTCTTTGATTGTGTAACCCGTCAGACTTAACTCGGGAAAGACGACAAGGGAGGCTCCGGCATCTTTTGCGCGTTGACAGTACTCAAGATGTTTCTCAACGTTCTTTTTGATATCTCCGAGAACAGGGTCTATCTGCGCCAGCGCCAGCTTGAATGTCATAACGAGGACAAGAGGTGGTGGAAGGTATTCACGTTTCAACCATCGGACAAGTCGAACATCCTTATGTCTTTGATATACGGGATGGTCTTGTCGGTTTTCAGATGTTTCAGCTTCTCGATTTTCTTTTCGATACGCTGGAGATTGTCGCGAATAATTGTAAGATAGGTTTTCAGGTTATCTTCTTCGTGCTTTCTGTAGAGGTCCGTGATAAGCGTGCCCATTTCGTCAAGCGGCAGGCGGAGTTCGTCGGTGATCTGCAGAACAAGTTCTCTGATTGCTTCGAGACGTTTCTGCGAAATCTCCAAAGCCGTAAGCTGCTCGCGAAGTTTCTGACGTTCGATAACATTGAGAATTGTTTTGGGAAGAACCGGTGTCGATATTTCTTCCTTCACCAAGTAATCTTCTATACCGAGCTTCATCACTTCAACGGCAAGATCAAAATCCTTGTTCACAGTCAGAAAGACGATTGGCGTTCTGATGTATTTGTCATGCAGTTGCCGTGTGATTTCGAGACCGTTCTGACCCGGCAGAAAATAGTCCATCAGAATCACATCATACGCAGGGTTCCGCTCGAGTTCGGTCAACGCACTGACACCGTTCTCCTTCCACGTGACAAGAAACTGGTCGGGCTCATGTTTTCGCAAGAACACATCAACAAGTTTGGCAAAATCCGGATTGTCTTCAATCAGAAGTACGTGTATGGCCGTCTGTTTTTCCATCTGAAGAGTTCTTAGGCTGGTTTCTTCACGGTAAAGTAAAACGTCGACCCGACACCCGGGGTTGAATCAAGCCAGATACGGCCACCCTCACGCTCGACAATTCTCTTCGCTATCGTGAGGCCTGCCCCCGTTCCGCGAAATTCTTCGCTTCGCTTCAGGCGTTGGAATATGGTGAAAATGCGCTCAAAATACTGGGGTTCAATTCCAATGCCGTTGTCTGCAACCGAAAATACAAATTCGTCGTCAGCCTCGCGGACACCTATATCGATTTTCGGAAGAGGTTTGTCACAGAACTTCATCGCGTTTGAAATCAAGTTTCTGAACACCATGCTCAGCCGCGTGCCGCTGTAACGAACCACGGGCATGTTCTCTGCGACATGCACGGCAAGCTTCTTTTCGCGCAGGGAGAATTGGAGATCGTAGAGGATTTCGTCGATGATGGTTCGGACGGACACGACTTCGATTTCATCTGTCATCCGACCCAGCCGCGACAGTGTCAAGAGATCATCGATGAGGTTCTTCATCCTTGACGTCGATTGGACAATTGCGCCAAGATACTCCTTTCCTTCCTCATCAAGTTTCTCCTTGTAGTCCTTCATCACGATCTTGCTGTACCCTTCAATACTGATAAGGGGTTCCTTCAAGTCATGCGAAACAACATACGTGAAATCGTCCAGTTCTTTGTTCCTGTTCTCGATCTCAGAAGATTTCTTCAGAGTATCCTCGTACAACAACGCCTTGCCAATTGCAACACCGGTCAAATTAGCTATACTTTCCAAGAGACGCAAGTGATTGGGTTTATAGAAGTTAGGCTTGGATGAGATGATCGATATAATCCCTATTACCTTCTGATCTGACTTGAGCGGAACAGCGAGAATGGAGTCCGTATTGTCGGGGGTTGTGCTCCCGAGATACCCCTTCCCTTCGGAAACGACCTCCTGATAGATCGTGTTAGGCCAATCTGCCAATGCTCTCACCTTCATTCCTGCCGGGTAGAATTCTTCTACACCATTCAGCACTCGCGTTACGAGAGAAAGTCTTTTCTCATCAGGAAGGTAAGCCTGGTAGTAGAATCGCTCTGAAGGCAACGCCTCTTTCATTTCGCTGTACACGACCCGTATCATCGACTTGAGGTCGAGAGCGCCGGTTAAGCCTTTGCCGAGTTCGTACAATGTTGTGAGGGTTTTCACCTGCTGCTGCACTTCTTCATACAATTGTGCATTGTCGACAGCGCCGCCGATCTGATTTCCAATGAGAAGGAGAAGTTGCTGTTCACTTTCGCTGAAGGCATGCGCCCTCGAGAAATTAATCATGAACGCTCCAAGAATCTTCTCCTTTGATTGCAACGGAATCACAGCCGAGCTTTTCAGTCCGAGTATCGCATTCAGGCGTTTGCCGACCTCTGTGAGGCGGTCTTCCTGATGGAGTCCGTCCTCGATGTAAATAGGCTTTCCGGAAGTGATCACGATGCCGGTAAGTGACTTGTCAATCGGCAACGTTTGAAGAGCTCTCGCATACTCGTCGGGGATGCCCCAATGCTGTGTGAGCACGAGATGGCCCCGGGACTCTTCCAACAAATAGAATGCAACGACATGTGCGTCAAAAATCTCCTTCAGTTGATCCACCGCAACGCGAAGAACAGCTTCCACTTCCAGAGACATGTTTATGGAAGTGGTAATAGCGTTGACGGCTACGAGTTCCCTGTTCAGTCGCTTCAACTCGGCTTCAGTTCTGTTGATGTCGGTGATGTCTGTATGCGTGAACACCAGCGCAACAACTCTTTCTCCAATCACCATCGGGTTAACAACCATGTGGTACACAATAGGTTGGGTTGCTCCAGGGATAGTAATGTCGCGGGCGTAGTATTCGATGCGACGCGCAAACAAGTCGTCCATAACCGTCGTGTAGTGTTCCCACCTCGTGCTTTCGGGAACGATTACGCGCAGAGATTGACCGACAATCTTGTCTTCGTCAGCCCACTCATTCAACCCCAGTCGGATCATGAAGTCACTCCACGCCTTGTTTACTTCGGTGATCCGGTATTGGGAATCGACGGTGTACACCACATTGTCGATGGAGTTGAGAAGATTGTGCAGGTAGGTAGAGTCATTCTCAACCTGTCTGAACAATCGTACACGTTGTATAATTGCACCGACCTGATCTGCGACCGGTTGAAGGATGCTCAGCTCGTCTTCCGAAAATGCATCGGGCAAGTCATTCAACAGGCTGAATGTTCCCAGCGCCTTTTCGTTGACAAAGAGGGGGATGGTAATCTGTGATTTGTTTCTTGATTCGGAGGCGCTCACAATCACGGCTCTTTCCGAGCGAATAGCATCGTAGATAACCGTTGCATCGAGTGCGAGCCGGTCAACACGGCGGCTCTCTCCCGATTCCATAGGCACCGCATGATACCACGGAGACAATTGCTGCCTTTCATCAAGAAATACGACACTCATGCCGTCGTACGGAATCAGGGCATGCACTTCCGTGGCGATCGATTCGAATATCCGATCGAGATCCGTCGTCGTATTCGCGTGACTGATAATTCTGTTCAACAACTCGAATTGCCGGTTCTTCCACTCCAAATCCAGAACAAGCTGTCTCCGTTCGGATATATCACGGGCAATATTCAAGATCGCAATCGGCTCCCCGTGAACATTTCTCAGCAGCGTGGTATTCAGACTGACGGCAACCTGGTCGCCGTTCTTATGAACCCACGTCATATCAAGGTCGTGGAGATGCTCTCGACCATGCAGGTCGGACACCCAGCGGAGAAAACGAGTCATTTCCTCGTCCAGCAACCACGGATAAGGGAAATGCTTCAAGCGAACTTCGTCGCGCTCGTATCCTGTCATACGAGTGAACTCGCGGTTCACCTCCCATATCTCTCCTTCAAGATCAGAGATCAATAATGCGTCACCCATCGCATCGATGACGCTGCGCAGTGTTTCTTCAGACTCCGTGATGTCGAGTTCGCGTTGACGGGAGTCATCTCCCCGCGTCACGAGCAGCAGAATGCCGGTACGCACATTCTGCGGATTAAGCATCGGCTTGACATGAAGATGCAACGGTGTGGGCACAATCCGAATCCGCGATGAAAAGTCGATTAGCAGCTCAACGCCGTCCTCTGAAGATAACTGATCCATCATTTGGAGAATGGATTCACGCAAAACCGGCATGTCGTGGATGCTCTTCCCGATGACATCGCTTCTTGAAACACCGGTTATATATTCAAGAGTCCGGTTCCATTCCGTACATATGAGATCATTGTCGAATGCGGCAATCCCTTCCGGCAACGCGTGCAGGATGTCCTCTCCTGTTGAGGCAAGTAATCGAATATCTGGCATTCCGGCTCGATCGTCCGGAAGCTGCTTCCTTGCCGTGATATCGTGCAGAATCCCTTCGATGAACAAAATACTGCCATCAGCGGCCTTCTTATATCGAACGCGATCTTCTAACCAGATGTACGTTGCCTTCCCTTTCGGGAGTATCCGATACTCGAGATGAAACTCATCCTCTCCTGTGGCTTGATTCGAGATCCTCCTGGACAAAACAGGCCTGTCGTCCGGATGAAGGAGCGTCCGCCATAAGCCGGCATTGGCCATGAAATCAGCAGGGATGTATCCCAACATCTTCTCAACGCTCGGGCTAAGATAGACGAACGTACCATCCGGCCGAAGTGTGTACAAGACGTCAGAAATGTTGCTGACTGCGGCGGTGAACCTCTCAGCTGCATCACGGGCAGTGTCTTCGAGCAGAACCTTTTCTACGGCAGTGCTGAGTTGGCGGCTCAACGACGCGAGCAGAACACGATCGTGTGCATCCAACAATTCTTGTCGTGCTGTTGCCAGAAAGAGAATTCCGCGTAATGTATTTTTGATAACAAGAGGCAAAAAAGCAACGGTTGTATACCCCTCTCCCTCAAACAATCCCTTATACGGAAGGTATGGCGGATACTCGGAAACTGTCGCGACAATCGGCTCATGCGTCTTATTGAAGAACCGTGCCAATCCTTCGTCGAGATGTTGTGCGGCAAAAGCAGTGACGACTTTTTCTCCCAGATTCCTGTACGTATGGATTCTTAGCTCTGAGTCGGCCGTGTCAACTGATAGGACTGCCCCCGACTCAAATTGAGTTCCCTTCATTGCCGCATGCAAGCCGCTTCTGTAGATATCGTCGAGCGTGGAAAGGCCGGTAATATCATCCGATATTCGATTCAGGAGTTCGAGGCCTTTGCTTTTTCGTTCGTAGATTTCTTCTGCGGTACGCTGATGCGTGACGTCACGGTGATACGACAGCACGGCCCATCTTTCGTTAAAGCGAATGCGCCGTGCGCTTACTTCAACGAAAGTCTTCGAGCCATCCTTCTTCGTACCTGTGTATTCATACGCCAAATCCGACTCGTCTCCTGCAGATCGCTTTTCTTCCTGCTCGGCAATAAGGTTGCGGGCATTTCTTCCGGAAACAATGGAGGTCACGCTTTTCCCCAACAGATCCATTACAGAATCATACCCGAACATTCTTGCAAAGCTGCTGTTCAGCAGAACAAACTTCCCATCCAACGACACTGAAATGGCGAGCGGCGAAGCTTCCATTAATACCTGAAATTTCGCATCAACAGCTTCTACCTGATCCAGAATCCGACGCCGTTCGTTTACATCGGTGAATGTGCAGTAGAGAGCCCGCTTTCCCCGGAATTGGATCAGCGATGCTGAGAATTCTACTGCAACAGTCTTGCGGTCGGGGGTCGGCAGAAGTACTTCCCGGGTACTTATCCTGCCAAATGTCCCCTCGTTCTCAAGAAGAGTTGAGATTTCTTTGAGGAGATCAGCATTCTTTCTTCCGAAGAAATTTGTGAGGGAGGGAGACTCTTCCTTCGTCCACGGAAACAATCTTATGAACAGGTCGTTCTTGATGACAAGCTTGCGGTTGACAAAGATCGCGTAGGGATACGGAAGCGAAGTAATGAAATTGCGATACTCTTGCTCAAGAGACCCGAGAGAATTATTGTACGTAACCGAACCTTTTGCCGCCATGGGAGCCTCAGTCTACCAACTTCCGCTCGCTCCGCCACCACCAAAGGAGCCGCCGCCACCGCTGAAGCCGCCAAATCCTCCGCCTCCGCTTCCCCATCCTCCGCCGCCTGAAGAGCGTCCCCGATGTCCTCCTCCGAGTAGAATGGGAAGCGCGGCAGTTCCAAGCAATCCCCGGGATCGCTTACCTCGAGCCATTGCCGAAAGAATGATAAATGCGAACAGAAGAAACAGTAGAATGGAGCCGACAGTCCCCTCGTTTTCGTCTTTTCGTTTGTCAGCCTTGTATTCATTTCGAGTTGCGAGCATAATTGCTTCCGCTCCCGCCTTGATGCCTGCGTAGTAGTCGCCAGTACGAAAGTGAGGAGTGATTTCGCGGCGAATAATGGTTCCGCCCAGTCCGTCGGGCAGCACGCCTTCCAGTCCGTATCCCACTTCGATGCGCAACTTGCGATCATCCTTCGCAATCAGCAGGAGCACACCGTTGTCCGTTCCTTTCTGCCCGATTTGATTTACCTCCGCTGTGCGCAGGGCAAACTCTTCGATGCTCGCGCTTCCAATAGTGGGAAGCATAACGATGACAAGCTGCGTCGATGTTGAATCCTCGAATCGTGCCACGTCGGCCTCGATAGCATTGAGTTGCGCCGGGGAAAGCGTGTTCGTGAAATCAGTGACCCGCCGCGACAATTTCGGAACAGGCACATCTTGAGCAAGTTCATCTTGTGTCTGGCCGAACACACGACTCCATTCAGAATTTCCTGAAGTCATAAACAAAGAGGCAACGAGGAGAATGTATAGGAACCGATTCACCATCAGAATTTTACCGCCGGTGGCGCATCGGCGCCCTCACGTGCTTTGAACCATTCCTTCTCGCGGAATCCCGTAAACGCAGCGATGAATGACATCGGAATTCTGCGAATTGCGCCGTTATAATCCTGAACAGCCGCATTGTATCGGGTGCGCGCAGTCGCAATACGGTTCTCCGATCCGGCAAGTTCATCCTGCAACTTCATGAAATTCTCGTTAGACTTCAGTTGCGGGTAATTCTCCGCAACCACAAGAAGGCGGGAGATGGCGGAAGAAAACTGATCTTGCGCCTGTTGGAACCGGGCAAATGCCCTCGGGTCTTCAAGTACTTCTTTTGAGACATTCAACTGCCCTACTTTTGCCCGTGCCTCAGTCACACCGAGGAACACCTCACGTTCTTGCTGGGCATATCCTTTCACTGTTTCGACGTAGTTTGGAATGAGATCAAACCGGCGTTGATATTGGTTCTCAACCTGCGTCCAAGCACCCGATACTTCAACATCCTTTGTGACGAGTGAATTGTAGGCTCCAACGCCCCACATAACAAGCAGAACGATGATGCCGACAATCGCCAATAGAATAATCATACCTTTTTTCATGTCGTCTCCTGACTAATGGAAGATGGATTTAGGGAAGATAGATGATAATTGTTTCATTTCCTTGAGCAGACTGTCTGCGTCAGCGCCGGTTGCTGTACTGGCTTTCCATTCCTCGACGTGGACAGGAATGAAGGAGTACTTCGGCCCTTCGCTGGTTAACCTGATTTCGAGCAGCCCTGTATCGTACGTGTGCCTGCTATTTCCGCCGAAGATCAGATTTCCTAGCGAATAAGCTATGACTTTGCCCTTGTAGAGTTCAATTCCCTGAAGCACATGAGGGTGGTGGCCGATAATGGCATCTGCTCCGGCTTCGATTACTCTATGGGCAAATGCACGTTGGGTAGCATCGGGCTTCCGGGCTTTTTCAATCCCCCAATGGAAATTCACTACGATGTAGTCTGCTTCGCTGTTCTTCTTCAGGAGTTTGATATCACGTTGAATGAGCTTCAGAACCCTATCGGCAACGCCAAAGGACTTGCCCTTTGCTGCCGGAGCCTCGCCGCCATTGTAGTAGCCCAAGAAGGCGACTCTCCTACCACTAACAGTCTTGATAACGGCCTGATGAGCCTCGGCGTGGGTTCTCCCTGCCCCAACACGGGCAATCCCGGCCGAGTCAAGGAAATCAAGCGTATCGAACAGGCCATCCTTCCCAAAGTCGTGGATGTGGTTATTTGCAATGTTCACTACCTCTATGCCGGCACCTGTGATAACATCAAGGAAGCGGGGCTTCATCCGGAATGTGAATGGCTTTTCCTGGCGCTTGCCCCGAACTGTTACCGGGACTTCAAGATTCACCATGCTGATGTGATCCGTTTTGAACAAATCAAAATCGCTGAAAGCCCGATGAATGTCATCCCCCACAGCCTCCTCATAACGGTGGGCGAGAAGCACATCGCCACCAAATCTCATTATCACGTCAAGCGTGTCACGCGTCGAACCTTGCGGGCTCATTTCGCCGGAATTTGCCCGACAGAGCAACAAAGCCGTCAAGCAAAAGGCAAGAAAACATGTCGATGCAGTACTCACAAGAAAAAGGCGACTCACTCATTGAAACAAAACAAGGAAGCCGAAAAGCCTCCTTTTGCTTGACGCCCTAACACCTTTGTCATCTGACAAATTGCTTCAAGCCAAAGCCATTTACCGTTGAAAGTATATGAAAATAAGAGAAGGCTTGCAATATGGAATCAGTGGCCATAAATAAAAAAAGGAAGCCCGAAGGCTTCCTTCTCTTACGCATTAAGAACAAATGAATGCTTAGTTGAAGATGTATCCGATACGAGCTGCAATGCTTGCTGCACCCGATACACCGAGATAGCGAACCGCAACGTCAAAGTTGCTGGCTTCGAAGCCGATCATCGGCTGGTACGTGAAATCGCTCCCTGAGACAGAAACGCTCTGTGCAGGAACTACCACGATGTTGCCAACCGTGATTGCCGGAGTATCCTGAGTGTACGACGAGAAGATCAAACCCATATCAAACCCACCGTAGAGTCTGAAAGAACTGCTTGCGGGTGCAAAGTAGTATCGTCCACCAACGACTACAGGAATCATGCTCCAGTTACCCGGTTTGATTGTAAAGGTGCCAACTGTGCGTTCTTTCCCTGAAAAAATCATGTATCCGGCCGTTCCGTTCAGCGTCAACATATCATTAATTGGATAGTATCCCTTCGCAGTACCGCCAATTCCAAGATTCCAGCCATCGCTGAAACCAGTCGTCATTGGAATTGCTACGTCTGCACCGACACCGAATCGAAACTTTCCCTGTGCACTTGTGCTGTCAACTGCAAAAACAACAAACGCCACTGCCAGAACTACTAGCAATGCTTTTTTCATAAGGTACCCCTTTGAAATGTGATGAGTTATGGTTATTTGGTGGATTGTGGTCAGAAGTCAGGTTTGGTAAACCCGACTAAGTATATGCAAAATGAAGTTCGCTGTCAAGTTAAGAAATTCGCATCTAAAGGAAATCCCCCGTTTGGGGTATTTCGTTGGAATCGTATAAAAAAATGGACAGATTACAGGCTAAATAGCGCGCCAAATTGTATCATGAAGCCGCGAGATTTTGCACTTGGAGCAGTGGCCCCTTGCGGTATTTGGCGAGCATCGAGGTTTGATAAGCCTAATCCGTACCGTACATCGCCTGTAAGGGCGACATTCTTTGCGAGATGAATTTTCGCCCCTCCCCCAAATGCGAGGGCAAAATCCAACGATGAAACATTACTCTTGATATCAGTGTCCTGAGTTCCTTGTTGAGTTTCAAGCTTATCAGATGCTGACGCAACAATCCCAAGGTGCGGACCAACAATGGCATACGGCTGAACCATTCCAGTCAGGAACAATATCTTGAACAGTATTGGAATATCTATTTTTCCGATGGATATTGTACGTTTCCCTCCCTGCTGGTCTTGCCATTGTGTCGACGCTCCATTATACCCCGGCTCGATCTGGACACCAAACATCTGACCGAACAACAACTCCACTTGGGCAGCTGCTACAAGGCGCATAACGCCGCTTTTGGTGATCGTATTCACACCCTGGTAAGGATCTGGATCAACTGAAAGGCTACTGAAGTTGAGGCCTGCCTTCGGTCCGAGCGAGAATCGGACCTGAGCTACAGATATGGCCGCGAAAGAAATAATAAACAGAACCAACAGACTGACACGAACACTTGATCGCATAAATTCTCCTTTTGATTTGTTGAATTTCTTGGGTTCGTTGATTTGTTTATGACAAAACTACGGTATTTCGTACCTTATCCCCGGTCGAATAGAAATATTGAACGCTGTTGTTCCGGGAAATCCTGGAAATGGAGATGATATGAACGCCGGGCCGAGGGTCAGGTCGGCTGAAACATAGAGATTCCTGGCTACTCCAAAACTTGCCCCCCCGCCAAACGGTATGAATACGTGGGGACCATTGGTGACAAAAATGAGCGCAAACCCCGCATGGGCATAGGGCTTAATGTTGGATCCCGGTATCGTGAAATAGTATTTGAAGTATGATGCCCAAGTAATTGGCGTTCCTGTTGCCGTGGTAATATCGAACTCCGTTCCAACAGCAGGGCCCTTCCCGAACATCACTTCCGCCATTGGTCCGAATGTGAAGTCAGTTGAGCTGGCCCCTCCGCCCGTCGAAATAGAGAGACCCATGTTCCCACCTACAATCCACTTGACCTGCGAGTAACTAGATTGCATCGAAAGAACCAAAAGAATCAAGACAGCAAAAACAGCCGTAACGCGATTTTTCATGTTTGCTCCTGTTATTGAATGAGTGGTTTATCGCAATAATGAACGTGATATGACTACCCGCTGTATCTCCGACGTTCCTTCATAAATCTCTGTGATTTTTGCATCGCGCAAATAGCGCTCAACGAGATATTCCTGCACATAGCCGTAGCCGCCGTGAATTTGTATGGCTTCCAAAGCTGCCTGAACGGATATTTTTGATGCAAACAGCTTGGCCATTGCCGCCTCCTGACCGAACGGTTGCCCCGCATCTTTTAGGGCCGCAGCTTTAAGAATCAGCATTCGGGCGGCCTGGATATTCGTTGCCATTTCGGCAATCTTGAACTGGATTGCCTGCAGTTCCGCAATTGGTCTGTCGAATGCTTTTCGCTGTTTTGAGTAGTTGATGGATGTATCAAGACATGCCTGAGCGATTCCGAGCGCTTGGGCTGCAATCCCGATACGCCCGCCCTCAAGCGTTTTCATGGCAAACTTGAAGCCGTCACCTTCTTCACCAATCCTGTTGGCGACGGGCACTTTCGCGTCTTGAAATGCCAGCGAGACGGTATCGGAACTCCGGATTCCCAACTTCTTCTCTTTCTTCGCCACGGAAAACCCCGGAATACCCTTGTCAACAATAAAAGTACTGATACCCTTGGGCCCCTTTGCCTTATCCGTGGCGGCCATAACAAGCACAACGTCGCATGTACTTCCGTTGGTGATCCAGTTTTTTGTGCCGTTGAGAATATAATAATCGCCATCACGATCCGCAACTGTTCGTTGATTCGATGCATCGCTTCCGGCCTCCGGCTCTGAGAGGGCAAATGCCCCGAGTTTTTTGCCGGATGCAAGGTCACGCAGGTATCTCTTTTTCTGGTCTTCCGTCCCGTATTTGTCGATTCCGTAGCAAACCAGCGAGTTGTTGACAGACATGATTACACCGCAGGAAGCATCCACGCGGGAGATTTCCTCCATCGCAATTACGTAGCTGATCGTGTCGAGCCCGGCACCACCCCACTCTTCCGGCACCATCATTCCCATAAAGCCGAGTTCTCCCATCTCCTTTACGAGATCGCGGGGAAAAATCTCCTTTTCATCCCGCTCAATAGAACCTGGCGCTATTTTCTGATCGGCAAAGTGGCGCGCTGTTTCGCGTATGAGTTCGTGTGTTTCAGAGAATTGAAAATCCATGAGGTGGTATGTTCCCCTGTTCAGTGTGGTTTGGTGTAATCGTAGAAGCCTCTCCCCGTTTTTCTGCCGAGATGACCTGCAGCAACCATTTTCTTCAGAAGAGGACAAGGCCTGTACTTGGAATCGCCCAGGCCTTCGTGCAAGACGTTCATGATAGAAAGGCACACGTCGAGCCCGATGAAGTCGGCCAGTGTCAAGGGGCCCATCGGGTGATTCATGCCGAGCTTCATCACTGTGTCGATGGATTCGGCAGTCGATACTCCCTCCATCACGCAATACATGGCCTCATTCAGCATCGGAAGAAGGACTCTGTTCGAGACAAAACCGGGATAGTCATTGACTTCGACCGGAACCTTCTCCAACTTCTCAGAGAGTGCCTTTACCGTCGCGTATGTTTCGTTGGATGTTGCCAGGCCTCGAATCACTTCAATCAACTTCATCACCGGAACCGGATTCATGAAGTGCATCCCGATCACCTTGTCGGGACGATGTGTGGTTGCAGCAATTTCAGTAATTGAGATGGAAGATGTGTTTGAAGCGAGAATCGTATCCGGATTACATGAGGAATCAAGAGTCTTGAAAATGTCACTTTTGATTTTCTGATTTTCCGTTGCAGCTTCGACAACGATATCCGCCGTAGATGCGGCAGATGCCAGGTCCGTCGACAGCCGGATATTGGCAAGCGTTGTTTTCTTTGCTTCCTCCGTCAGCACGCCTTTCTTCACCTGCCGTTCAAGATTGGCGGAAATTGTTGCCAACCCTTTGTCCAGAAACTCTTGCTTGATGTCGTTCAGCGTTACGTTGAATCCGTATTGTGCAAAAACATGGGCGATCCCGTTGCCCATGGTTCCCGCACCTACCACGGTTACATGTTTGATGTTCAAAGGAGACTCCCTGTATCTTCGGTTTGTGGTCAGACTTGATAGTGAATTGATTATAGACGCTCGACAATCAGCGCGGACGACTCTCCTCCGCCGATGCAAATTGCGGCAAGTCCCCGTTTGAGATTTCTTTGCTCGAGCGCATGCAGTAATGTGACGAGAATTCTTGCTCCGCTTGCTCCAATCGGATGGCCGAGCGCAACAGCCCCGCCATTGACGTTCAGTTTGTTGATATCAAGAGCAAGGATGTTGCTGACCGCAAGCGCAACAACGGCAAACGCCTCGTTGATCTCGAATAGATCAATATCATTCAGACTCATTCCCGCCCTGCTTAACACTTTGTTGATGCCGTCTGCCGGGGCGGTTGTAAACCAGAGCGGCTCCTTCGCTGAAGACGCCTGTGCAACAATGCGGGCAACAGGTTTCACGCCGAGGGCTTTTGCCTTTTCGGCGGACATGAGAACGAGAGCTGCAGCGCCGTCATTGATTTTCGATGAGTTCGCGGCAGTAACGCTGCCGTCTTTCGTGAAAGCTGATTTAAGTTTCGGGATTTTTGAAAAATCCGTTTTGAAGACATCCTCATCATCTACAACAGTCTTCGTTTCCTTGCCTTCAGTGACTTCAACTCCAACGATTTCCTTCGCAAATCGACCTGTTTTCTGCGATTCTTGCGCCCGCGAATAGCTTAAGATGGCAAACTCATCCTGCTTTTCCCGAGGCACGTTACACTCCCTTGCACACAATTCCGCCGCATTACCCATTGCAGTGTCATCATAGACGTTCAGCAGACCGTCTCTCATCATTGAATCAAGAATCTGGGCATGCCCCATACGGTAGCCGGAACGTGCCTTGTCGAGAAGATACGGTGCGTTGGACATGCTTTCCATTCCACCCGCGACAACCACGTCAGCGTGCCCGAGCAGAATCGCCTGAGCGCCAAGCATAACGGCCTTCAACCCTGACCCGCATACTTTATTCACCGTCATCGTCTCAACAGAAACGGGCAACCCGGCATAAATAGCCGCTTGCCGGGCAGGTGCTTGTCCGACACCCGCTTGTATGACGTTGCCCATGATGACTTCATTGACCTGCTCGGATGCCACGTTTGCGCGCTTCAGCACTTCTTTGATAACAAGCGCACCAAGCTTCGGGGCTGGCACAGAACTGAGCGACCCCCGAAAACTCCCGATCGGCGTTCTGCAACCACTGACGATGACAACTTCGTTCGTATTCATGTTAGCTGTTCATTGATTTCAAGAATTCTTTGTTTGACTTTGTCCCTCTCATCTTGTCCAGCAAAAATTCCATCGCTTCGACCGTATTGAAATCGGACAAGAACTTGCGCAAGACCCAGACGCGATTAAGATCGTCGGCATCCATCAACAATTCCTCCTTACGTGTGCCCGAGCGGTTAACGTCCATTGCCGGGAACATACGCTTGTCGCTCAACTTGCGATCAAGAACAATTTCCATGTTGCCGGTACCTTTAAACTCTTCAAAGATCACTTCGTCCATGCGGCTTCCTGTTTCAATCAGGGCTGTCGCGACAATCGTGAGGCTTCCTCCCTCTTCGATGTTGCGGGCCGCACCGAAGAACCGCTTCGGCTTGTGCAACGCATTGGCATCAACACCACCGGAGAGGATCTTTCCGGAATGCGGAACAACCGTATTATGCGCACGGGCCAGACGCGTGATGCTGTCGAGCAACACAACTACGTCACGCTTTGCTTCAACGAGACGTTTTGCTTTCTCCAACACCATATCTGCAACCTGAACGTGACGCTCCGGCGGTTCGTCAAATGTGGAACTGACGACTTCCGCATTTACGGAACGTTCCATATCCGTCACCTCTTCGGGTCGCTCGTCGATCAACAACACGATAAGTTTTACTTCGGGATGATTGCGGGAAATACTGTTGGCAATTTTCTGCAGGAGAATCGTTTTGCCTGCCTTCGGCGGCGAGACGATCATGCCGCGTTGTCCCTTGCCAATCGGAGTAAGCAAATCCATGATACGCATCGAATACTCGCCGGGTGCCGTCTCCAACTTGATTGTGGTATTGGGATACAGCGGAGTGAGATTGTCGAACAACACACGCTCACGAATCGATTCCGGATTCTCATCATTCACCGCTTCAACGCGAAGCAGCGCAAAGAAACGCTCACCCTCTTTCGGAGGCCGGACCTGCCCGCTCACGGTGTCGCCGGTTCTGAGATTGAATTTCTTAATTTGGGAGGGCGAAACGTAGATGTCGTCGGGAGACGGAAGGTAATTGTAATCTACCGACCGAAGAAAGCCATAACCGTCGGGCAGGACTTCCAGCACTCCTTTGCTGAATGTCAGGCCGCCTTGTTCGGTTTGTGCTTCCAGGATTTTGAAAATGAGTTCCTGCTTCCGCAGATCGCTGTAGCCTGTGATGTTCAGGTCTTTGGCGATTTGATTGAGCTCTGCAATCTTCTTTGACTTGAGCTCTGCAATGTCCATTGGCATGGAGCGTGAATCCCTTCACTAAAAATATATGCGCCCTTCACACGTTGACCTCGAGCCAGATCGTGAAAGTCTATTCGGGGAGAACGGTTGAAGAGAATTGGTTGGATGTGTAATAACTGATGAGTTCGAACAGGTGGTATTTCAGACGCCTGCCTTATCGCAGGCAGGAGCCGCTAAAACATTCCTCTTTCCGATGAAAATATAGGTTATTTGATTCTGATTGTCAAGTTTACTGCGATACGCCATGCCAAGGTATCGGCTCGTTTTTTGGTCGAGAATCAATACCATTCCGAGCAACTTTCCGACAAGATTCTTCCACTTTCTTCCAGCCCCTAACTTGATCCTCGCGTTGAGATCGCCTTTAGCGCCTCGGCAACCACATAATGCGATCCGGTGATGACGATTTTAGTCCTGCCACGCGCAGTTCTTATACTTTCAGCGATACCTTTTTGAACACTCCCTGCATTTATCGGATTTCTACCCGTGCCTCGTATTTCCTTCACAATCATGGATGAACTCAAAGCCCGGTCATTTCTTGCCCTGACAGCAATCACTTGCTCCGCCATACGGCCTACAATTTCACACATCTCCCGATACTGTTTATCTTTCATGACCCCGAAAACGACCACGCAACGTTGAAAGCGGCGTGAAAAAAGCGACTGCTCAAGAGACTTCAATCCATCAACATTGTGCGCAACGTCGAGGATAAACCGGCTTCCCATCCGCTCGAAACGCCCCCGCAGACCCGTGTTTGTTCGGACTCGTTCAAACCCTTCACGAATTGTAGCATTCGAGATTTTGCTGAACAACTTGGCGTTTGCAGTAGCGCGCACGAGTACGTCAATAGCCGAAAGCGCGGTGCTTGCATTCCTGATCTGGTGATCTCCCAAAAGTCCGAGCCGAACATTTGACACAGAAAACAGTCGTGATTGAAAGCGAAGATTCCAATGCCACCCTCCTGCCTGGCGACGGACCACTTTGACATCTTTTGATGAGAGAATCAGCCGGGCATTTTCCCGGGCGCAGATTCGTCGCAGCGTCGCGATGACTTCCGGGTTTGTGGATCCCGTAACGCACGGTGTGTGTGGTTTGATGATCCCTCCCTTTTCACGCGCAATCTTGTGCAGAGTAGTTCCGAGATACTCCGTATGATCAAACGATACACCTGTAATGACACTTACCAATGGGCTGAGAACATTGGTGGAATCCAAACGCCCTCCGAGGCCCGCTTCAACGACCGCTATGTCAACACGCCGTTCGGCAAAATACTGGAATGCAATGCAGGTTGTAGCTTCGAAAAAAGTGGCATTGACTTGTTCAATCATTGGACGCAAAATTCTTGCATACTGAACCAGACGTTGCTCCGGCATTTCAATCCCGTTGATGCGGATGCGCTCGGTAAAATTGATAAGGTGAGGAGATGTGTACAACGCGGTGTTGCAGCCCGATTCCATCAACACTGATGCGATGAGCGAAGCAGTCGAACCCTTGCCGTTCGTTCCCGCAACATGTATCGATTGGAATTCCTTCTCCGGATTCCCGACGGATTTCAACAGGGCTTTGATATTGCGCAGGCCGAATTTCATGCCGCGACTCTGAAGCCCGTACAGAAACCGGAGCGTTTCGTTATATGCATTCATGGAGGTATGACGAGAAATGCTAACGCGACGGGACGAAACGGCAATTCACCTACAGCCAACTCGAAATGGCGGAGAACTCCGTCTTCGCGTCGAGACTTCCGACCAGATCTCCGACATCGGATAGATTGTGTGCTTCGCAGAATACCCGGATTCCTTCGGCAATCTTAATCCCGGCTCCCGGGTCGATGTAGTTGGCCGTTCCCACTTGTACTGCCGAGGCCCCTACCATCAAGAATTCAATTGCATCATTGGCATTCATGATGCCGCCAATTCCTATCACAGGAATCTTCACTGCCTTTGATGCTTCATATACCTTGGCAAGCGCTACCGGCTTGATAGCCGGTCCCGAAAGTCCGCCGGTGACGGTCGAGAGCATCGGCTTCCGTGTGTGTATATTCACTCCCATCCCGATAAGAGTATTGATAACGGAGAGTGCATCGGCCCCTGCTGATTCTGCTGCACGGGCGAATTCGGAAATGTGCGTGACGTTCGGGGTAAGTTTGATTGACAGGAGCTTCTTTGTTCTCGAACGAAGCCGACGCGTAATCTCTTCAACCATCGTGGGATTTGTTCCAAAACTCAGTCCGCCTTCCTTTACATTCGGGCATGAGACGTTGATTTCATATCCATCAATCCCCTTTTCCGCTTCCAGTGCGTCAAGCACATTGCAATACTCATCAATTGAACTCGCTGCGATGTTGGCAATAATCGCCGTGTCCAACGTCCTGAGAAACGGCAGCTTCTCGGTAAGAAATCTATGTACGCCGATATTCGCCAACCCGATGGAATTCAACATGCCGCCCGCGGTTTCTACGATGCGCGGCGGCGGGTTGCCGTCGCGTGGTTTCATGGAAAGGGATTTCGTAATGATGCCTCCCAACTTTGAGACATCTACCAGTTCAATCGTATCGTCGCCATAACCATACGTGCCCGACGCAACCAGAACCCTGTTCTTGAACTGAACTCCTGCAAGCGTAACGGACGTTGTGATCATGTCAGATTCGTATCCTTCGTACATCAAATGTCGGCCCCTCTTTGCACATCAGTGCATACTTCCTTTCCGCGCCGACCAATTCAACCGGACACCCCTGGCAGATGCCGAAACCGCACGCCATCGGGCCTTCCAGCGACACTTCGCAGGGAATGCTATTCGCTATCGCAAACGCAGCAACAGCGTGCAACATTTTTGTCGGGCCGCACGCAAAGATTTTTGGACGACGATATCTATACTCGTCACTATGTTTCTTGAGCAAATCAACGGCGGTTCCGTGCAGCCCTTCAGTTCCGTCATCGGTGGCAACGTGAACATTCACAAGGTGGTTCTTGACAAGCTGACGCTTCGAACGTGACCCGATGAATGTCGAAACAGATTTCTGACGCGCAACGAGTGTCGCGGTTGAAATCGGAAGGGGGGCAACGCCGAGTCCTCCCCCCACGAGCACACCGGTATCGAAGTCATCTTCGAAAAGCGAAAACGGAACCCCCAATGGTCCCAACACATCTATCAGATCTCCGCTTTGCTTCTTTCTGAGAACCGAGGAGCCTTTGCCAACGACATTGAAGATAATCTCAACACATTCGCCTTCCGTTCTGCACACGCTAAACGGACGACGCAACAGAGGTTCCACTCCCTCCGCTACTCTGATATTGACAAACTGACCGGCCTTCGTTACGGAAGCAATATGAGGAGAGATAAACGTGAGAACAAAGATATTTTCAGCAACTTGTTCAACATTGTGTACGGTACACAAGGACTGGATCATCACTGTTCGGGAATATCGTCAGATTTTGAAGGGGGAAGTTGTTTCTTGTTGCGAATAGCATCGAGTGTTGTATCCGGCGGTGCAGGGATAGAAATTTGTTTCGCGGGACCCTTGCCATTTTCGGGCACAAGCGGAGTCGCGTCTTGCACGGGCGCAACAGTCAAGGAATCATCCTTGACCTTCTGCTCCTGAAGTTCGCGCTGGCGATGCATGGCAAACTCGGCGAGTTTGTGCTGAACCACCGCGGCATACTCCGAATTGGGAAATCTCCTAACAAGCCGCTGGTAGTGAGTAACCGAGCTGTCATTGTCTTGCTTCACATTCTCATAAATCCAACCGATGGTGTATTGTGCTTTCGCTGCATAGGGCGAGACAGAATCTGCTGCGACAATCCTTTTGAATGATGAAAGAGCCGAGACAAAATCGCCGTCATGCACGAACACTTCCGCACGTTTGTAACTCGCTTCCGTCGTATCGGGGGCTTTCACCAACGGGGGAAGGCCGAGATGGCGGCGCGATTCCGCCGCAAATTCTGACTCGGGCGAACGCCTCAATATTTCTTGATGGAGCGAATCAACATACGACCGCGAATAGTTTGAATCCAAACGTTCGATCTGTACAAGTGTGTACATGGCACGCGGAACGTACGGACTTTCGGGGTACTCACGCAGCAGAAGCGAATACCAATACTTTGCAGAATCAACAAGCTCCATGCTTGTATAGAAAACTCCTGCCAATTCGGAGATGTTGTATGCCAGCCTCGCATTGACCGTATCCAGCGGGGGAGGCGGAATCACCGGAGCTGCTTGGGACAAGCTCTCGGGCTTCGCAAGGGCAACCCCGAGAGTTGTATCAGTGGCGGTTGTGTCGTGTTCTGTCACCTCGATCTTTGTTGTATCGGACTTCGTTGTATCCGGAGGATTGAGAATAAAATGCTTGATACTGTCGTTCAGGGCTATTGCCTTCTTGAACGTGAAATATCTGTTCAGATAGTCGCTGCGCTTTGCCAACAAAGGCGTTACCTCAGCTTGAGGGGCTTCTCCCCTTCCCTTGTCGTATGCTGCACGGGCTGAATCAAAATTGAAGAAGACATGCTCGTACATCAATCCGCGTTGATAATACGAATTGGCGGATGCCTCGGTTCGCGCGTACGCCGTATCGACATAACGGTATTGCGCCTCAGCAGACGCATAGTCCTTTTGGTCGCGATACACATTGCCGATCTCCAAATCGATGTCGCCGAACAACTCCCTGTAGTTCTTGTTTTCAATGAGGGATTCTAGAAGCGCTATGCTTTGCTGGTATTGCTCCAGTTTCGAGAGCATACGGGCACGCCCGATGCGTGCTTGTGCAACCTTGAAATAATCGTTACTTGCCTGTTCCGAACGTCGAAACGCGTCAGCGGCGTCTGCATAGTTTTCCAACTGTTCATGATGTGCCGCTTCAAGGCGGAATGCGTCGGCCTGCTCACCATCAGTTTCGGCCAATTCGCCGGCTGTCTTGAAGTAGGCAATCGCCTCTTGGAGATTCTTGTTCTCGCTTTCAATATGAGCAAGCATCAAGGCAGCCCCCGATGCAATTCCTTCCTCTTTCTCGCTGCGTGCATCGTCGAACAACGCCCTGGCAATTGTCGCAGCACTGATTTTGTCGTTACTTCTGTAATACGTATTTGCGAGCAGGAGCCGTGTTTCCAGGGCAAGGTCGCTTTCCGGAAATGACTCCAGCAGTTCTTTGAATTTACGTTCTGCCGACTGATGCTCGTTCTGGTAGTAATAGGACTTGCCGATCATCAAGAGGGCGTCGTCCACAAGCTTCGACTCGGGATGATACTGAAGCAGCTTCGAACACTTCTCGATGACGGTCGTGAACTTGGCTTTTGTTTGCGGTTGGATGTCAAACGGTGCCAGGAATGGCCGCTCCGTTCGCGTCGTCAGGCGAACGGGGGCTTTGAGTATCTCCGTTTCGGCTTCCGTGAACAACCTGCTTGCGTTGTAATACGTGTTGAAATAGGCGCCTATGAAATCGGCAACACTGCATCCGGAAAAGAAACCGATGGAGAGAATGAAAAGAGAAAGGAAAAAACGCTGCACGCCAAAAGCTCCGTAGACAAACTTCACGAGTCAACTTAGCAAATATCCCAAGGAAAGTCAAACGAAGGGATTAAACCAATCGGGTGTGAAATGGTTCTAAGAATCAGAACGCAGGACAAAGATCAACACACAGTACATGACAGTACACAAGGAGAAACAACAATGAAACGACAACTGCTATTCGGAGCATTTCTCATCATCTTCGCAGTCACATCAACAGTCGCACAGCCGGGATGGGGACCCCGGGCCGGTGCAGGTTACGGGCCGCGGCATACTGCCGTTCTCGCAAAACTTGATCTGACAGAAGCCCAGCAAACACAGATGGAAAAGCTTCGCATCGACATGATGAAGAAGCAAACTGAGCTTCGTTCGAAGATTCAATCACTCCGCCTCGATATCAAGTCCGCATTCCTGGCAGACAAGGTCGATCGCAGTGCAATCGAGAAGAACATCAAAGCTATTACGGCTGCGCAAGACCAGCAGAAGATGAACATGCTCGATCATTGGTTTGCCGTCAACAATATCCTGACTACCGAACAACAGAAAATCTGGAAGCGACACGCAGCAACAATGGGAGAACGAATGGGCGGCAGAGACGGCATGCAGCATAGCCCGGGCCGTGGCTTCTACCGTGAGCGTTTCAGGGGGAACTGGGATAACGACTGACTTGCATTAGAGGAAGGTATTCAAACGAGCGGAATTCATCCCGCTCGTTTTGTTTCCGCCCGAAGGAACACTACTTCGGGTTTGTCGGGCGTAAATCAATCTCGCTGAACATACTTCTCGCAGGCGCTGTAACCGCAAAGACGACCGCCTCGGCAACATCCTCAGACTGCGGTATGTGCGCCCCTCGCTTCCCTGTTGACGAGAACGCTGTCTCTACAGAACCGGGGCAAATCGTCACAACGCGGATGTTATGTTCGCGGACTTCCAACATTAACGACGATGCCCAACCGCGTAAAGCCCATTTTGTTGTCGCATAACCCGTACCGCCCACAAAACTATTCTTCCCCGCAAGGGAAGCGATGTTAACAATTGTGCCCGAATTCGCTTTCGTCATGTACGGAAGAACACATTTCGTCACGACGAACACGCTTCTCATATTCAGGGCCCACATCGTGTCGAAATCGCTGACATCAAGCTCGGCGAATCGTTTGAAAACTCCCATTCCTGCATTATTTACAAGAATATCAATGCGCCCGAATTCCTTCATCGTCGCCGCAACAAGGTTGCTCACCTGAACATCGTCGGTCATGTCAGTTGGAACTGCAAGCGCTGAAAAGCCCTGTGAGCGGATTGCCTCGCTTTCTTTTGCAAGAGCCGAAGCATTCCGTGCAGCCAGAACCACGCCGGCCCCTTCCGCTGCAAGCGATCGAGCAATAGCAAGGCCAATCCCTTTGCTCGCGCCCGTCACAATGGCAACGCGTTGTTCCAAGCGCTTCATAGGCGTCGTGTTTTTGTTAACTCAAGGAATTCCTGACGTGTCTTCACATCGTCGCGGAAAACGCCGAGCATGGCGCTTGTGGTTGCAAGAGAATTTTGCTTCTCGACGCCGCGCATCATCATGCACATGTGCTGAGCTTCGATGACAACACCGACGCCTTGGGGATGGAGATATTCGTACAGCGTATCGGCAATCTGCCGCGTGAGGCGTTCCTGAACCTGAAATCGACGGGCAAACACATCCACAACACGCGGAATTTTGCTCAGCCCGACGATCTTGCCGTTGGGGATATAGGCAACGTGTGCCTTGCCGAAGAACGGCAGCATGTGGTGTTCACACATGCTGAAGAAATCAATATCCTTCACAATCACCATCTCGCTGTATTCCTCTTCAAAGATGGCACCGTTCATCACCGCGGCAATATCCTTGCGGTAACCGCTCGTGAGAAAATCGTATGCTTTTGCAACGCGATGCGGTGTCTTTTGCAACCCTTCACGGGCAGGATCTTCTCCCAACTCCTTGAGGAGGGACGATATGAGTTCTTCAACGTTGGATTGTTTGTGCACGGGGCTCCCTCCTATTCGCCGCGGTACTCTACAAAATTGTTCGGCGATTCATACAGCTTGATGGAATACAATCTTCCCCCGGTGATTTTTGTTTCGAGAATCTTCCAGAACTCAACCGCCATATTTTCCGCCGTCGGGATGATCCCGGTCATGAAGTCAACATCGCAATTGAGATGCTTATGATCCACCACATCAATGATTTCCTTGTTGATGATGTCTGAGAGTTTTTTTAGGTCGATAACCATTCCTGTTTCCTTGGGCGGGTTCCCAGCCACCGTTACCTCGATCTCGTAGTTATGGCCGTGCCCGTTCGGATTGTTGCATTTGCCGTACACTTCCCAGTTCTTGTCATCCGACCAGTCGGGATTGTACAGTCTGTGTGAAGCGCTGAAATGTTCTTTGCGCGTGATGTAAACCATTCCGTCAGTCTTTCCTTCTCTGTTTGAGTTGCCCCTATTTACCTGAAAGGGCCTGCAGTATTTCTTCTGTATGTCCTTCAACTTTCACTTTCGGGAAGATATGCGAGATAAAACCCTTCTCGTCAATAACGAATGTTGTTCGTTCAATTCCCATATACTTCTTCCCGTACATACTTTTTTCTTTCCATACACCGTACTTCTTCACCAGTTCCTTCTTCTCATCACTGACGAGAGGAAAGGTCAGGTTGTACTTTGCGGCGAATTTTTCATGGGAAGAAGGGCTGTCGGCACTCACGCCAATGACAACGGCTCCTTTTCGTTTCACTGCACCGAGATTTTCTTGAAACGAACACGCTTCTTTTGTGCAGCCGCTTGTCATATCTTTCGGATAGAAGAATAAAACAATCTTCTTCCCTTTAAAATCTGACAAGGAAAGATTCTTCCCCTCTCCGCTGGGCAACGAGAACTCCGGTGCTTGTATGCCAACTTTCAAAACTGCCATTGTCGTCCAATCTCCTTTAGAATGAGGCTATTGCATTGCGAACTTCTTCATAGTTTGGTTCCATGCCGGGATTATCCGAAATCCAGGCATACCGTACAACTCCTTCGGCATCGAGCACAAATACCGAACGCTTCGCGGTAACATAACCATTGATACCGCTCAAACCCAGCATCAACCCCGTGTACTGCGAGCTGACATAGCGCGTGAAATCGCTGAGAAGCGGAAATTTGATCTGGTTTTGATCGGCGAATGCTTTGTTGGCAAACGGCGAATCGACACTGATGCCTACAACCTGCGCTCCCAGCTCGTTGAACGCCGCAAGCGAATCACGAAATGAACACATTTCTTTCGTGCAGACTCCCGTGAATGCTGCCGGATAGAAAACAAGAACGGTTTTCTTACCAAGAAATTCTTTCAGCGTCCGCTGTTTTCTGTACGCATCAACGAGGGAAAAATCGGGAGCTTTCTGACCGACTTCAAGAGGCATGGTGTATCCAGTTCTGTGAATAATGCTTAGAGTTCCAAGCGAAATCGGGCTCCGAATGCCGTGTTCTTTTCCGTCATCCCGGCATTTGTATTCTCAACTGATTCTGACTGAAACCAACCGTCAACCCAAATCTGATTGACAATCTCGTACGTGGCAAGGAACTGAATTGTACGTGATTTTACCAGGATTCCGTCGAGGAAATACGCATCGCGGGGGTCGGTGTTGCGGTGGCCTTGAAAAACATCGCCCCCAACGTTGCGTACAAGCTTGCCGCTCCCCTCATACTCATTCTCACCCCGACGTGTGAATGTAACACGCAACGAAAGTGTCAGGTTCCGCAACGGAAAATAGTCCGCACGCACGAACCATGAGTCGGAGTTGGGGCCGATGCGGGGCCCGAGCAGAGAATTCAAGCTTGTATAAGAATTTTCCCGTGATCGATCGTGAGCATACACGAAGGGCTTCACGCGGGTGTATTCCACCATCAGCGTCATGTCCGGCACGAACAGCGGATCCGTCAGCATCATGCCCGCCTGATACGCATACCGGTTATACCATCGCGGTTCGAAGAACTCGGAGAAATGGAGATCATCAAAGACGATTGTCCCGTTAAGTTCGAGCCCTCTCACGAAATGGGTTTGCATGTCGAACGCCCACAACACATTATCACGTTCCTCCCGTGAACGCTGTGCGGACTCAAGAACAATGAAGGGATTCAGATATGCAAAATCTATCGAGCGGTTGCTGTAGATTGCCATTTCCTGAAAGCCAATATCGAATACTCCGGGGAACGAGAATTCAATCCTGTGTGCTGCAATGAACTTGTCTGCAACTGTCGGCTCAGTGTATGTAGTTGTCGAATCGGTAGGATCGGTGAAGACGATGTGTCTCCGCCTGCCTAATAGTGATCCGTGGAACAACGTATACTTCAGCGATTTGTATTGGAAATCCGCCCTCAAAAAATCATACGTCCGGACGTTGTCAGACGAGATCATCTTCTGATCGTATCCGGCTCCCCACAGTACCCTCTCACGTCCCAACTGGGCAGAAACAAGGCCGCCGTCGTATCGAATATATCCCTCGGCATTATCGAAGTTCTGAATGTCGGTAACCCCGAGCGTATAGTACTGGCTGATAACAGGATCACGGCGCAACAGATCCCTGCTCCCCCAGAATTGTGCATTTGTTCCCTGAATGAAGTATCCGAGTTTATCCAGCAATGTGCCGCGGGCACGAATGCCAAATTGGACAAATTCTGTACGAGCCGTTCCGAGTGCATCTCCGTTAATGCGCCGTCCGTCGAAAGTCAGAAGGCCGTTGACGAACATTGAGATGCTTGAATCATTCAGCACGTACAGGAATTTCTCCCTGTTTGAGAATTCCTCGCCCAGCGCCCGGCCGAAACTTTCTTCATCCGAATCGATAACAGAAAGAAATCCGTCAACAGAACCGCTATTTTCGAATTGAAATTCAGACAGAAAGTCGGCAAGCATGAGTCGCTCGGTTGACGTAAGATGTTCGGAACGTTCTTGAGCATCCAGCAAAAATTTCCCTACTTCACGACGTGAAATCGGTAAGACGGCGTCGCGGTATCGCTCGATGATCCCTTTCACTTCCATTCGCTTGAGGAATGTATAGACAGGATGCGTAGCAGGAACCGTTTCAACCTGTGAAAAGCTGACGGCATGTATTCCGAATATCAGAACAAACAATACACACAATCGGAGGGGAGAATTCACTGAGCCTCTCGTAATTTTTGGTTAGAAATAGATGCCGTACCAGACGGCGCCCGGAGATATCCGAACTGCCGGAGCCGGGAACTTGATGAAGTTAAGGGCTTCTCCGAGCAACTTCAAGAATGGTGTACTGTCGGGAATTACTTTTCTCATGTCCAAATCAAGAGCCAGAAAAACGACACTGTAGGGTTTCTTTCCGAGAACGTCGCGGGCTCCGTAGCCAATGGCAAGATTCAGAAACTCGGGCCAGAACGGTTGTACAGCCGACGGCAGAACGTTGTGTACATTCATGCTCAGCCACAACGTCTGTCCTTCGTAGTCGTCGAACATGATATGTCGCTGGCCCTGGAAGCCGATGCCACCCGGATTGTTCAACGCCGACGATGGATGATAGCTGAACTTGAAATCGAAATTCTGAAGAAAAGACGAATAGTATTGGGCTACCGGCCATGATGCACCGAGAAGGTTCGCCGCAAAATCCACGCGATCGAATCCCCACGTTGAGAACCCGTCTTCAATTTCAACGTATGTCTGGAACAGCAACGAGCCCCCGGCCCCCCACCACAATGCTGCCCGCTCCGAAAGCCCTGCCCATTCGAATGACTTGCGGAGCAGGAACGTTCCGACTGTGGCCCCGTAGAAATGCCCTAATTTGTCGACGTATAGGCCGTATTTAAGGTCTTCCTGAAAGTGGAACGACCTCCGATTGTCCTTCCACCACCCATTAGCTTGATAGATATGAATGGCTGCAATAGTTACCCCGACTGTTCCTGTAACGATTGCGAGCCTCACGGGGTGGATATTAGTTGTATCTGGAATGGGATCCGTTTCAGGCGGGTTCTCAGGTTCACTGATTTCTTCAGTCAGGAGCACGACCTTGCGGTCTGTCGAATCGATCTGGGCGGAGAGATTCATAGCGTACAGCAGAAGGAGGAACGCTGTGAAAGCCCGTCGGGCCGGCTTTCCAACGGTTTGTTTCATCTCAAGCAATGCGCGAACGAAAGTATTCTATGGTTGCCCGTAACCCTTCACGGCGCTTTACCTTAGCCTCCCATTGCAGAAGTGTTTTCGCCCTGGTTGTATCAGGCTGACGAATCTTCGGGTCATCTTCAGGCAACTCCTTGAAAACGATCCTGCTTTTGCTACCGGTAAGCTCAATCACTTCTTGTGCAAGCTGCAGCATCGAAATCTCATCTTTGTTACCGATATTAACAGGATTCACCTCGTCGGACAAGAGAAGGCGGTAGATACCGTCAATTAGGTCGTCCACATAACATACGCTTCTCGTCTGGCTCCCGTCCCCGAATACTGTAACATCCTCCCCTCTCAGCGCCTGTGATACAAAGGCGGGAATTGCCCGGCCATCTTCAATTCTCATTCTGGGCCCGTATGTATTGAAAATCCGGACGATCCGCGTATCAACTCCGTGGTATCGGTGATACGCCATTGTCATGGCTTCGGCAAAGCGCTTCGCTTCGTCGTACACGCCACGTGATCCGACGGGATTTACATTGCCCCAGTATGATTCCGGTTGGGGATGAACCAGAGGGTCGCCGTACACTTCCGAAGTTGATGCAAGCAGGAACCGTGCATTCTTTTCCTTTGCCAATCCGAGTGCCTTGTGCGTGCCAAGCGAACCGACTTTGAGCGTTTGAATCGGGAGTTTCAGGTAGTCAATCGGGCTCGCAGGAGATGCGAAGTGGAGGATGAAATGGACTGGGCCATCTACATATATATATTCAGTTACATCATGTTTGATGAATCTGAATTTCTCATTGCCGATAAGATGGGAAATATTTCTTATATCCCCCGTAATCAGATTGTCGATAGCCGTAACACGAAACCCCTCCGCCAGAAGCCGGTCGCATAAATGCGAGCCAAGAAAACCTGCGCCGCCTGTCACCACTGCATGCTGAAGTTGAGAAGAGGCCAAGCGTTATGCTCCGTTTTTAGTTGGATGATTGGAATTGCGACCGATTCCGTAGTACGAGAAGCCCATATCCCGCAGTCGCTGCGGATCGTAGATGTTGCGTCCATCGAAGATTACAGGCTGCTTCATGAGACTTCGCATCCTCTCGAAGTCAGGACGACGGAATTCATTCCACTCCGTTACGATCACCAGCGCATCTGCCCCTTTCAGCGCATCATAGTTACTCACAAAGAACTCAGGACCTTGGGGGATGCGCTTCTTTGTCTCTTCTATTGCCACCGGGTCGTGTAACCTGAGATTCACCCCCTCGTTTCTCAGGGCCTCGATAATCCTTAATGATGGTGCTTCCCGTATGTCATCTGTGTTCGGCTTGAACGCCAGACCCCAAAGCGTAATTGTAAGCCCCTTCAGATTGCCATTGAAGTGCTTCTTGATCTTATGAACGATGATCTCTTTCTGGCGGAAATTGACATCCTCCACCGAACGCAGAATCTTGAAATCGTAACCCGTTTGATTTGCACTGTTCAGAAGGGCAGCAACGTCCTTTGGAAAACATGAACCGCCATACCCGACTCCTGCAAACAGGAACTGTGTCCCAACGCGGGGGTCGGTACCCATCCCCTTTCTCACCAAATCGATATCCGCGCCGAGCAGTTCGCATAGATTGGCAACTTCGTTCATAAACGAGACTTTGGTTGCGAGGAATGAATTTGCCGCATACTTCGTCAATTCCGAACTGCGTTCATCCATAATGATGAGCGGGTTGCCAGTGCGGATGAACGGAGCATACAAATCCTGCATGATTGCCAGCGCCTTTGGGCTTCTCGAACCTACAACAATCCTGTCGGGCTTCATGAAATCGTTTACAGCCGCCCCTTCTTTCAGGAATTCAGGATTCGAGACAACGTCGAACGGATGCGTTGTTTGCGTTCCAACGACTTCGCTCACCTTGTCAGCCGTTCCTACGGGAACTGTGCTTTTGTTCACAATCACCTTATAGCCATTCATGTACGTGCCGATCTGCTTTGCAACGGCAAGCACATGCTGCAAGTCTGCCGACCCGTCTTCTGATTGTGGTGTCGGGAGGGCAAGAAAAATGATGTCCGTGTGCTGAACAGCATGCTTCAAATCGGACGTGAACGTAAGCCTGCCTTCCTGAATATTCTTCTTCAGTAAGTCGGTCAAACCCGGTTCATAAATCGGGCTTTCACCTCGTTTGAGAATAGCCAGTTTGTGTTCGTCAATATCAACACATATCACGTCGTTTCCGCTTTCGGCAAAGCACGTGCCGACAACGAGTCCGACATATCCGGTTCCAATAACGCTGATTTTCAAGGACGTACTCCTGATGGATTCATTTGAGATGGAGACAACATGAAGAAAATATGCAAAATATGGGTGAGACTCAAAGGGACATTTGCGACGGGAAAACTCGCGAACGACTCCGCGGGTTTATCGATGCGGGTTAGTATGCTCCTTTACCAAAAAGTACAACCGGCACAGTCTGCGCGAGAATCTCGATATCGAAGAGAATGGATTGATTCTCGATGTAGTACAAATCCAACATCACCATTTCCCGGAAACCGAGGTGGCTTCGCCCCGAAACCTGCCACAGTCCGGTCATGCCCGGCTTGGCTTTTGCTCTGCCTCTGAAGTACCCTCCTACATCATCCACCTCGGTCAGCCGTTTGAAATCGCTCACCGGAAGGGGTCGCGGCCCGACAAGGCTCATCTCCCCTTTAAGCACATTGAACAGTTGCGGCAGTTCATCAATGCTGTACCTGCGAATATATTTCCCCACAGTTGTGAGACGCGGGTCGTTCCGCATTTTGAACAACGCTCCGTTCGATTCATTATGAGGGAAGAGCGTCTCCTTCTTCTCGTCGGCCTCATGATGCATGCTTCTGAATTTGTAGAACAAGAACGGCTTGTCTCTGTCGCTCAATGCCCGTCTCTGCTTGAAAAACACCGGCCCCCTCGACTCCAACTTCGTCGCGATGGCAACGGCAAGAAACAGCGGGGCGAAAAGAACAAGAAGTAACGCCGAGCCGACAATGTCAAAAATGCGCTTTGCAATGCGCTTCGAGCCGTCGATACGGTGCCGTACAGGAGAGAACAGCGGCAAACCGGCAATATCCTGAATCCGAACTTGATTGAAGAGCGTATCGGTTTCCGGAGAGACTACCCTCATCCTGACATAATGTTTGCGACACAGTCGTTCAAGATCGTCGTACGAGCCGTTGAGTTCCGGCGACGACAGAACCATGAAGTCAACATTCCGGGCAAGAATCTCTCTCTCCACTTCGGCGCTGTTTATATGTACCTTCCGGTCGGTACTGCTGTACATGGGCGTGTTCAGCACCTTGACGGGATCATACCCGAGATCGGGAAAATCCTGAAACAAGTTCAACAGCCTGTCGATATTCTTGTCCGGACCTACGACAAGCGTGTTCCATCTCCCGTAGCCGTAACCTCTTAACACGCGGAAAAGCCGCCGCACACCGAACCAGGCAACAACATACACAAGCGGAACGAGAAGGAAGAACAGAATCAGAAACTGCCGTGAGTACGGAATACTTCCCGCAAGGAACAGAGTTGAGAGAATAATAGCGGCGCTATAGATAAATGCCTTTGTCGCTCCGAGATACTGATGCATTACCGGCGTATACGAAACGGTGCGGTACAATCCGAGGGCTGTGAACGAGACGAGAAAGACTGTAACAACAAATGCGTACAGCGGAATGTGCGTCGTGAAGAATTCGCCTGCACCGATGCCGGGGCTTTGCAGCCTTGCGGCAAGAAGAAATGCAACGGTCAAAATGGCCGCGTCAACGACAATTCCTAATGCGGCGGCACATGTCCGCCAGTTACGACGTAGTAATGAGATCACAAAGTTGATGGTTCCCCGTCCGTGTCTTGGAGTGCCTTCCCGCAAAATGGAGGCTTCTCTTCGTGAAGGCAACGCTAATTTAGGCAGATAAAGCATAATGTGCAAAGACACTGATGGTTGAGCACGTTTCAACTTTGCCTCAAAGTACATGAAGAGGGTGAAACATCAGATGATACGCGTCACCGATGTTCGGTGGCCGTCCGACCAGGACAATAGATTCTTGAAGGAAAGAGCAGTCTGTCAACAGGGAGTGATTTCCTCGATGCACTCGCGAATAGCAGGGGGTTCGAAAGAATCCGGCGAATGTTGATTATCTCAACGGTTCTTAAGGTACCACTCCACTGCCGACCGAAGGCCTGTCTCAAGCGGAATCGTCGCTTTCCAGCCTAACTTCTCCAGTTTGGAGACATCAAGCAGTTTACGTGGCGTGCCGTCAGGTTTCGACGTGTCAAAACGTAACTCTCCCACGTACCCGACGGTTGACTTAACCAACAATGCAAGTTCCTTGATCGAGACATCGGAACCGACACCGATGTTGACAATCTCCGACTCGTCGTACGACAGCATAAGGTGAACGCACGCATCGGCGCAGTCGTCAACATGCAGAAACTCCCTTCGCGGAGAACCGCTTCCCCAGACTTCGACAAAAGGTGCGTTACTTTCCTTCGCTTCGACGAATTTCCTGATTAATGCAGGAAGAACGTGGGCATTCTTCAGATCGAAATTGTCATTTGGGCCGTACAGATTCGTCGGCATAACGGAGATGTATTTCGTGCCGTATTGTCTGTTGTATGCTTGGCACATTTTGATTCCGGCGATTTTGGCCACTGCGTACGGCTCATTTGTCGGTTCAAGCTTGCCGTCTAGCAAGAACTCCTCACGCATCGGTTGCGGGGCCATGCGGGGATAGATACACGAGCTGCCCAAAAACAACAGTTTTTTCACCCTCGTTTCATAGCTCGCATGAATCACGTTCGCCTGAGGTACAAGATTCTCATAGATGAACTCAGCCGGATACGTGTTGTTCGCGTAGATACCCCCCACTTTCGCGGCGGCCAGAAACACATACTCCGGTTTCTCGGATTCAAAAAACCGGCGCACTGCACTTTGATCGAGCAGATCGAGTTCCGCCCGCGGGCGTCCGACGATATTGGTAAAACCACGACTATTGAGGTTTCTGACGATGGCCGAGCCGACGAGACCGCGATGGCCCGCAACAAAAATCTTGGCTGATGGATGCATGATAAAATTACCTCGCTGCTGTTTTCCTGAACGTATCCCGCAAAAGATAGTAAACAAACTTCGCATTTGTAATTGTATATCTGCGCCACAACCTTCTTGGTTCCTGAAACAACCGGAACAGCCATTCCAGGCCTGCGTTCATCATCCAGCGGGGCGCCTGCTTTACCTGCCCTGTGAGAAAATCGAATGCTGCCCCGACTCCGTGAAGCACCGCAGCGTCAAGCTTGTCCCGATGCTCGTACATCCAGATATCCTGCTTGGGCGAACCGAGACCTACCCACACAATATCCGCTTTCGTCGTGTTGATCATTGCACAGATCTCAGCATCTTCCTCCGCATTCAATTCTTTGAAAGGCGGGGAGTATGTACCGACTATCTGAATTCCCGGAAAACGGCTTTGCAGTACCTCCCGAAGCTGCTCGGGCACACCGGGCTTGCCGCCATAGAGAAAACACCTCCACCCTTTTCGAGCAGCCTCCTCGCAAAGCAACAGCATCAGATCAGGACCATACACCCTGTCTTTGATCTTATGACCTCTCAACCGTAGCAACCACACCAGGGGCATGCCGTCGGGGACGGAGAGGGAAGCCAATCCTAATGTTTGCAAATATGCCGCATTGTTTCGCGCATTTACAACAGTCGAAACATTTGTTTGAATAATGTAATGCGCGTAATTTCGCTCCGATTCAATCCATTGGGATACATGGGCGATACAAAACGAGTAGTCTGAAACATGAACCGGAACGTCAAGTATTTGCTTGGGCTCCATTCTTAGCCCCTTACTCCACCGGAACTGTCCCGCTGAAGGTGCATCGCACGCTCGTAGATGGAAACCAGGTCGCGATAATTCTTTTCCGGCGTTGAGCTCTCCTGCCATACTTTCTGTGCGGCATGCCCCATTGCTGTCATCTCGGCAGGGTGATTACAGCCCCATTTCATAGTTTTCGCCAATGCAAGCGCATCTCCGGACTTAAACACAAGTCCTGTTCTCTCATGCTGCACAAGTTCTGCCAATGCACCCTTATCCGGAACTATTGCAGGGACACCTAGAGCTGCGCATTCCACGACAACCTTACCAAACGTTTCAAACACTATTGAAGGTACTACTAACGCTCGTGCCGACTGCATCAGCATCATTAGTTCATTCTGCGGGATGAAACCTCGATAGTGCACATTGACCAGCTTCTTTGATACAAGCGTTTCCTTGACTCTCTTGCGCAAAGGTCCATCACCAACAATGTCGACCGGAATATCAGGTTCAAGCTCGCAAGCAGAAAGCAAAACTTCAACTCCTTTTTCAAATGAGAGCCGTCCGGCAAACAGCAGGCGATCGCGTGACAGCTTTTGAGTTGTTACGGTCGAAGGGGATTCAGAAAAGTGGGGCTTAATGACAATCTTGGTTGAATCGATTCCCGATGCCACAAGCTTGTCCTTTACGAAGACTGAAGGAGCAACATAGAGAGTCACTCCTTTGTCCCAAGTTTGCAGTGCCCGATGCAATCCGTATACCGTTGCAGAGAGAGCAGATTCCGTTACAGAGTTTCGGTAGCACCGGTGTACAATCCCTCGCCATGCGAACGGTTTTCCGACGCAGTCTGTACATGTTCTGCTTCCGCGGTATAGGGTTGCGGCAGGGCAGACCATTCTGTAGTTATGTACCGTTTGCACAACCGGAACTTCCATTTTCATGCATGCACGATATGCGGATGGAGATATCCGAAGAAACGTATTATGCATGTGGACTACATCGATTTTGCCTCCCCGAAGTTCTTCACAAAGCTTTGCGTATGTTTTGCGGGACCAAATTGCTTCAACGGCTACTCTTGACTTGCTGAGCAGGCCCACGTCAATGTTATCGGCAGAAAATCGGACCACAGTATGCCCGCGAGATTCGAGAAGTCCTGCTTCAGCGTGAACCACTTGATCTTCGCCCCCTCCTTTCTCCGTATAGTAGTTATGTATTTGAAGGATGTTCATGGTTGATGAATGCCCAAGCCTAAGATCAGCGCCTTTTCAAGATTATTGATTGTCATATGTATGTCAAATCTGGAAGCTATATCCAATGATGCCTGTTTCATGGCCTTCTTCTTTTCGTCTGGTAACGCCACGAATGTAGAAATCACTTCGGCGATTTCGTTTTCTTTGTCGGGGTGAAAGCCATACCCGTTTACGCCATCGTGCAGAAGATCTGTTGCAGCGCCAGCATATCGTGATGTTAGTATTGGAAGTCCCGAAGCGCAAGCTTCATTGAGAACGATTCCCCACTCATCTTCCAATGTGGGAAATACGAAAGCATCAGCAATATTGTAGTACATATGCAATTCAGAGGGTTGCACAAAGTCAATCTCGACAGTATGCACGCCTGTTGCTTGTAGCGTCTTTCTGTGGTTGAAAGGAATCTCGCCACCAACTGTCAGGAGTGTTATACCTCGTCGAACCTCTTCAGTAAGAAGCAATAACCCCGATATCAGTTGTGCCAAACCTTTTCTTGGTATCATCTGGCCCACGTATAACAGAACTGTTCCCTTGAGGTGCAACTTTTCACGATTCTGCTCGCGTGCCTTAGCATCCTCCATGACTCGCGCATGGTATGCTTTGACATCAACAGCATATGGGGTAGAGAGTATCTTCTCCGAGGCAAAGCCAAGTTGTGTGGTGAGGTAGCTCCTTGCTTCGGTGTGATTTGTACATATTGCCGGAGCTTTGCGTACGAGCCTCCTCCTAAGCGTTTCCCTCAATGCGCTATTGTTTCTTTCTGTATGAGGAGTAACACACACCCATGGTATCACCGGCACATTGTAGGCTGTACCATACAGCATACAAAGCATTGTCCTCGCCCCAAGCTCATTTGAAACGATGACATTAGGCCGAAAACGGGCAAGTTCATTCCACAATCCGATCGGAATATGAAATAACGATGTGCGCCACCTGAATTTATCCATGTTCACCATCATATTCCTTACGGTCTGAACCTGAAACGCATATCGCGAGTAATCGCATTGTTGGTACTTACGATTCGGCTCCTGGGACGTGCCTACGAATATCCTGATATCCCAACCCCGACGGCCAAGAGCATCGTATACATCGTGCCAATATGGCGACAGCATGTTGAGGGCTACTGAAACACGGCGACTCATCGTTTCATTTCCAATACGCGAATTCCTAAGAGTCGCATAAGTACTTTCACTAAGCGCGCAACTTGGGAGAAAATGAATAAAGAGGCTGCAGGGGCAATCCGGACAAGACTATTTGTGACTGGAGAATACGAGGACGCAACAACACCCCGTTCGTAGAGGTATTGTTTATAGTGTTCACTATGCATAGACGAAGACGACTTGCTTTCAGAATGCCACCTAAACAATGACAAATCCTCGTCAAGTATGTGCGGGGTGTATCGGTCAGCAATACGACAGAACCACTCTTGATCCATGATTGTATGAAAATCCTCCCGGGGATAGCCAATCTCATCAAGTACCTGACGTCGCAAGAACACCGACGGCTGATAGAGAGAAGCGTCGGCATGATAGGCCAGGAAACGGGAGAAGAGCGGTTTCTTGCGGCCCATGATGTTGCCCTCTGCATTGGTAAACAAGACGTTGCCGCAAAGCCACATACAGTCGGGATTGCTTGAAAAATACGACTCTACGAGGTGTAGCGTATTCTGGCAGTACCTATCGTCGGAGTTTAGGTACGCAACAACGTCCCCTGTTGTTCGTTGCAAACCCTTATTGATGGCATGTGTTTGTCCGCGGTCAGGTTCGCTTTCCCAGTATGACAGTCGGGACGCATACTTGCGGATGATGTCCACGGACCCATCCCGCGACCCGCCGTCAATTACAATATACTCTACATGGACATTTGTTTGGTTTATTACACTGAGTATAGTCTCCTCAATGTATGCTGCCTGGTTATAAGACGGAGTGACAACCGAAACTATCAGATTATTCATGGGTAGAGAAGAGATCTGTCTTCACAAAAATCAAATCACCTTGCAGGACCAGTCCGTCACGTGGATCTTTGAGCGTATCGAAACAGCCCTTGAAAACGAAATCCCTCTGGATCAGATATTCATAGATCTCTTCAAACTTCGATTGGCCCTCATACATTTCCTGGAAATTGCATTCGACTAAGATGACTGATGCATTGGCCACTGTCTTGTTGGCTCCTCGCAAAACACGGGCCTCATAGCCCTGAACATCCACCTTGAGAAGAACCGGGGGTTCGATTTGCAGACTTTTGAGGAGATTGTCCAGTCGCTCGACTCGAGCTGAGTCGACAGTTTCATGCTTGGTGTAGGGAAACGCTGTTACATGCATCGGTTGCATTCCCAACAAAGAAGAGGCCGGAGAGAATTCGTTTTTGTGGATTGGCATTTCTCCAGTGATATCTCCTACCGCGACATTAAAGAAGGTGAAGTTTTGGCTTTTCCCAAAACGGGAAACAAGTCTCTCGTATGCCTCCCGCAGCGGCTCAAAACAGTACACCTGCGCATCGGGGAAAATCCGTATGATCTCTGACGCAAACTGACCTTCGTTTGCACCTACATCGAGCACCGACGCAATGCGGTGATTCCTTAGCCAACCAAAGTCCTTTTCCGCGTCTGGGCGAAATCGAACAATTTGGTATCCAAGTCGTCGAAGCGTGTTTTGAATAAGCCCCTTGAGTTTTTTACTGAACAGCACCTTGCACTCCCACAATAAGCTTTGATTCACTCGAGTGATTTGATTCCGCTCCTAATCTGGCTACATGCACGCCAATTCCGGCATACATCCACCAAAAAAGAACCTCGAGGAAATTTCTCGGGTTCTGAAAAGACCCTTGAGTAAGGTTTTGCGCAATTATAAATACCAATACAGACCGAACGAAGACTCTTTCCGCAACAGGCAACTTGGAGGCATACATCCAAAAACGAATGATCAACAGACAAACAAAAATAAGACCAATTATTCCTGTGTTCAGATACACATCAAAGAAACCATTGTGCGCTGTTGTGATTCCCCAATTTTGAAATTGCTGCATATCAAAGATATTGTCAGGGCTCCAAAATGCTCCAAAGCCTTCTCCAATCAGAGGATTCACAGAAACCGCGGTAATCATGAAATCCCACAGAATTGTTCTTCCCATCAGAGTTTCAACACTTTCCGGGCGCAAAATGCCTTGAATTGCCGTCGATGGAAGAATTAAGATAATGATAGACACAACCGAAATCAAAGAGACGACTTGAAATGCAACAGATGTCTTTCTTGTTGAGGATGCTAAAGCAATATATCCGAAAGCGATGATCAATCCTAAGATACTCGTTCTTGACAAGGTCAACAATATCAGGACCCCAAGTATTCCAATAACGAGCATACTCGAGACGCCTCGGGCTTTCTTCTTCATCAGATGCCAATGTAGAAGAAATGCAACGGAGAAAATTTCTCCATCACGATGAGATGCATCAAAAACAGTAAACGGCGTCTGAAAAAAACTGTGGCCCTGGACCGCGCTTCTAATCAATCCGAGTACACCGATGAACGTGTACGCCAACAAAAAGAAATAGAGAACTCGAAGCAGCTTCTCAAACGGCTCCTTTGGAGCATTTGCAAGCGCATATCCAATAAAAAGCACTACCAATGCAAAGATCAACCGACGCAACGTGATTGAGGGACTTGCCGAATAGAAAAGACTCAAGAGGCAGAACAGAATATATAAGGCGACAACCACGTCTGCCTTAATCAAGTATAGACTCTGACGATATCTTTTTCCAAGTAATGCTATGGAAGCGGATATCACGACAATCGCTTGAACCAATAGGCTGCCAGTTTCGATTTCTTGTTCGCTTTCCGTCGTGAAAACGGAATGGACGCCGGTTGCTGGCTCTATGAAATATCCGACCTTCGACAGAACAAATATCGTGAAGAGCAGGCCCAGTACAAGATAATGAATCCGGTCGAATCGCATCTCGCATCAACCCTGGTTCTTTCTCAAAGCATCACGCTCATGCTGCCACATGAACAAGTGGACTTGGACCAACATTAAGTGCGATACGAAGGAAAAGACTAAGGCGGGCATTCCGTCTTTCCACGCAGCACGATAAAAGACGTCGAGCAAGAACTTACGTGTGGGCTCCCAGAAGAGTGCTGAATACTTGAATCGAGCGCCTTGCGAATGTCGCTCTTTTGCCTCTTCTCTCGCGTATCGCAAGTGCTTCTGAAAGCAATCGAAAAGATCTTCATACGCAAGGTGTATCAGAAAGTACTTCTTGTCCAATTTGAGCCACCGTGCATCAGGTTGATTCAGGACATCATTTACATAAGAATGAATCCTGTACTGTATGTCGTCATTCCGAATAAAGAACGATCTCTTGAAGAACTTCGTAAACACTACTCCCGAGCCATGCCCATGGGAAACAAATGTTCCAAAAACCCGATTTTTGAGATGAAACTGAACAACATCAGCTTCTTCATTTTTCACAAGTTGCTTGAGCCGTTCGGCTGTTTCTACAGGTAATCGCATATCAGGATCAAACCACAGAACCCATTCGCCTGAGGCTCTCCTGACGCTTGTTGGCAACGAGTATTCTCCATAAGGTGCCGGTTCATGCGTATAAACATGGCATCCCATTGACTTGGCTATGTCGGCGCTTCCGTCCTCACTCTTCATGTCACACACAATAATCTCATCCGCGAATCCAGAAAGTGAGAGTAAGCAATCTCTCAGGACGTGTGACTCATTGCGGACATTTATTACTGCCGAGATCTTAGGTTGCATACGAAGTTCCTATACCTGCGATTTGATCACTTTGGACTTTCTCCTGTAGAAAACTTTGTACACAAAGAAGAAGAACGTAGCAAAGAGGAGTACCTCACCAACGAACCTTGCAAAAACAGCCCACATTTCACCTCCGAGGCTCATAAACCACACGGTTAGCAAAGTTGTCACGGCTCCCACTGACAGCGTAACCATCATTCCTATGTCAGGTCTTTTCATTGCTATCAACATCGTTCCAGGAAGTTGTTTCATCGCTGTTCCCACATAGACAAGCATCCACATCGTAAGTATGCTAGCTACACCAGTGTATTTTTCATTGAACAAGAGGTCGAGCATCTCTTCGCCAAATAATACTATCACCAGAGCATAAGAAAAGAAGAAACTAGTCCATAGCGGGATGATTTTTTTCATCTGAACGAATACGAGTTCTTTTCCTCCTCGGGAAAATTGCTCGGATAAGAAAGGTGTCATAAAGTTACCACCGGCAAATAACATAATCTGGGCTGGAGCAATCATCAACCTTGTGGCCTCAACATTCGCAGTGGCAACATGGCCGCCGATGATGCCGGCAGCCCATAGTGTAGCTTGGGAGAATCCAATTCCTCCGAAATGCGTCCCCAGAAGCCATTTACCATATGCAAAAGTTTCTTGTATCTGCTTCCAAAAATCAACCACACGCGACCGTAGGAAACCTCTAGTCAACCACAATGCAAATATTGCCGATGCTGTTGTTGCAATCCCGATCGATGCTAGAGCAGTACCGGCAGACAATATTCCAGCACCATCAATCAACAAATCGATATTGCCGTATCGCCACAGTCCGAATATGAGCCCCAGTTGTACTACGGCGAGTACAAGATCGATAGCTAAAGCCTTTCCCATCGAAAGGGATGTTATTAGCATTCGCTTGAAGAATTCTTGCACCTGCACAAACGGAATAACTATGCCCATCATCAAGAAGGCGTTATTCCAAAACCGCATTTCATTTCCAATCACACCAGAAACAGCTAAGGCGAGAAATACGGCGGTCATTATAGCTAAACTCAGGATTAGTTGTCCTGTGAAAAGCGCCTTAAAATAACCATTCCTTTCGTCCCCTGTCTTGGCGGCCCCGATGACCATCATTGGGCCACAAATTATTGAGGCCTGAAGTCCGTTGAGAAAGAGAAGGATGGAAAGTGCAATAACAAATGCTCCATATTCGTCCGGGGTACAAATACGAGCCAGTAGAAGACTAGTCAGAAAATTTGTTGCAGATACGACAGCTTGATCCAGGACAGACAGACCGGCTTTCATAATCGACGATGAAGCCAATATAGCCGAAACCTGGCTTCGTATGAAATTCCCCTTGCCGTGGCGATCGTTCAACGTAGAAACCAGAATCGTGAAGGATATAAGATTGGGTTCAAGTCTTGAAAGAAATCAGCTACGTTTCGACGATTGCATTGCGTGAATTGAGCGCTTGATCTGCTCTCCGTAGATGCCCTTCGCTGCCGCACCCATACTAAGCACAACCACCGAGCCTAAGAAAGCCAGTACACTATTAGTGGCTCGCTTCGGCCTGCCTTTCTTTACGGGCGGTTGGGCAACATCTAGTACATTAACAATCGTTGTGTTCTTGACTTCCTCCAGCCTGGCAAGTTCCATCTGCTTGCGTAACTCGACATAGATAGCCGAATTAACTTGGACATTCCGAATCAAGCGCTCTTGCTGAACACTCAGTTGGGGAGAAAATGAGACCTGTCTATTAGCTTCTCGAAATCTACGAAGGTCTTCTTCGGCCTCTTTCAACTCTTCGCTTACATCACCAATTCGCACAGAAAGCCACCGCACCTGCTCGGATGCGTTAGCCAGCCTCTTTTTGCGCATGAACTCGTCAAGTTGAGCGATTATCTCATTTAGAACAACTGCCGATAGTTCAGACTCTTGCATTTCTAAATTCAAATGTACAATGCTTGTCTTTGCCTCGTATGAAGCATCGAGCAAATCACGCATCTGGTTAATCGCTCTTGATACCTTCTTCTGCTCAGTCTCCTCGTCGAAATCAAAGTAATCTAGCAGTGTTGTCGAATCCGGAAACTCCTCCGTTTTGTACTTTTTGAAAATCACGCTTCTCAGAATCGTTTCGCTGTTTACAATCGTGGGGTACAACCGGGCAATCTCGCTGCCGGGGACGCTCACTCCGGCGAGATTTGCTATATCCGCAAACTGGCCCAGTGCGGAGAGTTTGTCTTTTTGTGTTTCCGGAAGGAGTGTTGCAGTGGACTTATAGTAAACAGGAAGCAGGAAGTTTATCCCCAACGTGACAAGTGCAACTACGAACGAAATGAGGAGAATCCTCTTCCTGTTCGCCCAGATGGGAATAAGAATTTCCTGAAGTGTCGGCCCCTCGTGGTCGTCTGATGCAGGTGAATCAACCTTTTTCTGTTCTGTTGTCATCAAATTTTCTGTGGTATCGGTTTTCAGAACAATTATCAAACGCGCTTTGTATTGCGCCCGGCTACAGCGTACGCAATACCACGCATGCTGCTCCGCCTCAAATCAACCCCTGCCGGTAGCTGGTCCGTATCTGCTTCGCTCATCCTTCGTATCCGCCAGCCATCTGGTAGCGACGTGACAGGCATCTGAGAGCCTTCCGGTTGGCTTCTCCGGCAAGCATACAGCAGACATTCATCCTACTGAAAATCATCATTTGGATATCTGAACAATCGCAACCGTAATGGCAGCAATGCTTGCCAGAATAGTAGCAAGGTTGCCGATTGTCGGCAACGCCTTATCTTCCTTCTCGATCACCTTCGGGACGCTGATTGTGCTGCCCGGAGGAAGCTCGGGATCGCCCAGGAAGAACCAACCCGACTCGTACTTCTTTCCGCTCGGCAAGAATGCCACAACGCGACTTTCGTCTGCCTCCTGCTTGAACCCTCCGGCCTGACGAATATAGTAATCCACGCTTTCGCCTTTCTTGTAGAGAATGGCGGAAGGGGCAAACACCTCGCCGTACACATAAACGACGTCTTCGTGAAAAGCCACATGAATCGAATCGCCCTCATTCAGCACAATGTTGTCTCGTGCGAGCGTATCATTGAGCGCCTTTTCGAAGTCAATAGGGATGATGCCCGTCGCGTTCTGCTTGCGGTGGAACCGCGATGCGCCCGGGAATGCACTCGGACGCAGTCCGCCGGCTCGCCGGATAACATTCACGAGCCTCTCCCCTTCATACTGCAGCGCATAGGCGCCGGGGCTCATGACGTGCCCTGACAGGACGACCAGCTTATTTTGTGTGAATCGCGGATCAATAGGCACCGACACAAAGTCGAAATCCTTGAGCGCAAAGCCTTGCCCGTTGCTTGCATCCCAGTAGTCGGGCGTGACATCAAGCCGGTACACTGTGCTGTATGTGCCGAGCTTGGTAGTGTCGATCCTCGATATTTCCCACCCCTTCATTGACGCATTCTCTTTAAGTCCTCCGGCTAACACTACAAGGTCTGCAACAGTCATTTTCTCGCTGCGGGGATACACGCCCGGCATGCGCACGGCGCCGCTGATTGTTACTGTTTGCTCCGGGAAGAACTGGCTTGCTTTGTAGATGATGAGACTGTCTTCGTTCTGCAACAAGAGGTTATGAGCCTCGTCTCCTTCGAGCGCAAGTCTCGGATTGAACGCGTGAATTTCGCGTCTCAGGTTCGGCAAGATGCGGAACAATGTCCCCCGCTCAGAAAATGTGTTCCGTTGAAGGCTGTCTGCGGCAAGTATCAGATTGCTGATTCTCATGCCCGCCCGCAACTCGAAGCGTCCCGGTTTGTTGACATTTCCCGTTATGCTCACCCGATTCTGTACGAGATCTGAAATCTTGAATACCGAGATAACATCGCCATCTTCCAACCGGGTATTGCTTTGTCGCAATTCCGCAAGCGAGCCAAACATCACATCCATATCAAGGATGTTCTTGTCGAATTCGCTTCGCTGATCGAAGGGAACAATCCGCTCAATATGAATTCTGTTGTGGTATGCATCGAACCGCAAGCCGCCTGCAAGGGAAACAAGATCGCCAAGTGTTTCACCTGCACGCAATTCATAGATTGCCGGCCGCGTGACTGCCCCGATAACCGCGACCCGCCTGAGTGCAGGCTTCACGAAAACGACATCACCATCATGAAGGCGGATATCCTTGGAATTATCTCCCCGAATGATGTAGTCATAGATGTCGAGTGACGTCGCTGCAGTTCCCTTGCGCATGATCTGTACATCACGCAACGTTCCTGTAACACCGGGCCCGCCTGCAATGTAGAGTGCCGTAAATGCAGTAGCAAAGGAAGAGATGGAGTAGCTGCCGGGCGACGCAACCTCACCCAGCACAAATACCTGAATGGTTCGGAGTTTTCCGAGCGAGACGTCGAGAAATGTATTCGGCGCACCGTAGCGGCTATCCAATCCCGAATAAATGGAACCCATGCGTCGCAGCAGCCTGTCTTTGAAATCGGAAAGCGTGGCGCCGTTTGCGCTCACTGGCCCGACATCGGGCACGACAACATTCCCCTCACGATTGATCTGGAGTTGGTAATTCAGCTTTGTTTCTCCCCACACCGTAATCACGACTTCATCGCCCGGACCAAGTACGTACGATGGCGGGCTCGACAGATTAAGCACAGGTTCGAATGCGGAGGGGGAAAGCCGGAAAATCTCATAGCCGAACGGCTGAAGACTGTCAACGCCTTTACGGTCTGACAAGCCCGGAATAAGCAACAGCGGGCGCTGTGCGGTTGTGTCGTCCGTGCGCTTGCTTACGCGTCCCGGTTCGGGTTGAAGCTGCGGCCGGGATGTTGCCACGCCTGATTGCGTCACCACCTGTAATGGCTTCGTAAGGTATTCTTCGAGACTGATGTTTAGTTCCTTGGCCCTCGTGACTGCCTCTTCGCGTGAGATGCCGTATTCCTTCAGTTTTCGTTCAATTTCATCGGGAGACATATCTCTGAGCCGGCCTTCGGCTTGTTGCTTGAGTTGAGCCTTGGTCTGAGCATTGAGCGAATGCTTCGAATCTGGCGAGGCAATCAGCAGCAGGGAGCCGGCAAGGAAAACCGTGACCCGATGAGATGTCATACGAGAGATTGAGTTCAAATGCGTTCAGTGACCAATGTTGACGGAGAGCGAAGTGTGTAAACCCCGAGACAAAAATGAGAAAAAAACCGTTGAAACACAAAGCCCCTGCCGATAAATGTGACCGGCGTCGCTCCACGGGTGGTAATGCGGAAGAATGAAGTGTTCTGTGCGAACGGAAAAACGAAGGCCAAACTGCCGATGTGGAGGGATTGACTGTAAGACGAAGCCCCCCACCGACCGACTACGCCTGAGAAGCGGCTTCGTCGGTTAAAATTCGCTTCTTCAGCACTGCCTTCCCTGATCCTGTCTTCAAGTACACTTCCAGTTCTCTTGC
>JAANMX010000470.1_pt1 | contig 53195 bp, 49 predicted proteins | sample 7279681 | NCBI WGS metagenome assembly JAANMX01 (sample SAMN14094542, study PRJNA606508) | bioreactor metagenome | isolation source: A lab-scale SPAN reactor treating ammonium-rich wastewater day 351 | place: Ireland: Galway | collected 2018-01-01
TAAAAAATCATGAAAAATCTCATCAAAATTATAGGACTTGGAATTCTTCTAAGCACTTCTCAGATTGTTTTTGCACAGAGTGCAGATTCAAAAGTTAAATTTGGAAATATTGATTTCAAAGCTGATAATATTAAAATAGATAACATGACTAACATTATCGTTTATGAAGGAAATGTTTCACTAAATTCAGATAATATCACATTTGATTTTGCAGACAGAATTATTTATGACATGAACATTCAAAAAATGGAAATTTATAAACCGAAAAATTTTAAACTTAGTTCTATGGAAACTGTAAAGATCAAAAATCAGATAAACCCCAATTTTGATATTATAACTTTTTATCCTACAGAGGGTAGAGTAGAATTATAGAAATAAAAACTGGCAGTATGTGGTAAGATATTTTATAGCGGCCGGAAGCAAATCTTTCAAAAGCGGAAGTGCTCGAAAATGATTTTGAAAATATTTTGAAATCAGGAAAATACTGATTCTTATCTTCTTACAGGTCTTGGCCGGTTGAAGATTGAAAGGAGAACTCCTGCAAAAAGTCCAACAGTTTTGATAATTGCAAACTGAGAATCCTGAGGCAAAAAAGCACCGATAATACAAAGCGCAGCTGCGGCATACATCGGATACAGAAAGTTTTTATTCGTTAAAGTAGGCGCCTGGAAAAAGAAACTTGCTCCGATTAAAACGTAGAAAACTCTGTGGTAAAGGAAATCATTGATTTCCGGAGAAAAAAGGTTGAAAAATCCTACAACTAAGCACAAAAGTGCTGCAATTGATAAAATTCCCTGGATGGTCTGTGTATTGGTATTCATTAATAACTTTCTGATTTGTTAGGGAAATCTGCGGATTTCACATCTTTTACGTATTGAGAAACTGCTCCGGTGATTTCGGTATATAAGTCTAAATATCTTCTTAAAAATTTTGGTGAAAAGCCCTGATTCATGCCCACCATGTCGTGGTATACCAAAACCTGTCCGTCGCAATCCGGTCCGGCACCAATTCCGATGGTTGGGATGGAGATGCTTTCTGAAACCTTTTTCGCCAAATTCGCAGGAATTTTTTCCAGAACCAAAGCAAAACAGCCCAGTTCTTCCAGCAGTTTGGCATCGCTCAGCAGTTTTTCGGCTTCTGCATCTTCCTTAGCACGAACTTTATAAGTTCCGAACTTGTAAATTGATTGAGGCGTTAATCCCAAATGTCCCATCACAGGAATTCCGGCGTTTACGATTTTTCTTATGGAATCTTCAATTTCAATTCCACCTTCAATTTTCACAGCATGAGCGCCACCTTCCTTCATCATCCGTACTGCAGATTCGAGTGCTTTTTCTGAATTACTTTGGTAAGTGCCGAACGGTAAATCAGCAACGATCAAAGCTCTTTCGACACCACGGGAAACGCACTGCGTGTGATAAATCATCTGATCGAGCGTAATAGGAAGTGTGGTCTCGAAACCGGCCATCACATTGGCAGCAGAATCTCCGATAAGGATTGAATCTACACCGCCTGCATCCACCATTTTAGCAGTCGTGAAATCGTATGCAGTAAGCATGGTGATTTTCTCTTTGTCGAATTTCATTTTCCGCAAAGTCTCGGTGGTAATCTTTTTTATTTCAGAATGTACAGACATGGCTGATGAATTTATTTGGCTTCTGTGAAACGAAAGTGGAATGAATCGATCATTCCACCCGCAATTCACAAATTATTTATAGCGTTACGTGACCCAGTTTAATGAGTTTTTCGTGATTTAGAATCTTGATGTTTCGGCCTTCCACTTCGATAAGTTCGTCCTGTTTGAATTCAGAAATCAGGCGTATTGCACTTTCAGTCGCAGTTCCGATGATGTTTGCAATTTCTTCTCTCGTTAATGAGATTTTAATGAAACCTTCAGGATCAGTACCTAGTTTCTGTTCAAGTAAAAGTAAAATTTCGGCAAGCCTTTCACGGACGGTTTTCTGTGCCAAAAATGTAACGGTGTTAGAAGATTCGCCCAATTCGAACGCAATTTTCTGTAACATTACGAAAGACAACTTGGGGCCAACTTCCAGAAGGTGAAGGAAAATTTCTGATGGTAAAAAGGTTGCTTCCACATCAGTCATCGCTTCGGCTTTTGCCTGAAACTGTTCACCGCAAAGCAGCGAACGGTAACCGATTAAATCGCCTTCCTTAATGAAGCGCAGGATTTGTTCCTTGCCATAAACGCCTTGTTTTGAAAGTTTTGCTGTGCCTTTTTTCAGGAAATAAACTCCGTTTGGAGTTCCGCCATCCTCGAAGATGGTTTCGCCTTTATGAAATTTAAGATTCTGTTTTACGGAAATATAGTTTTTATAATCTTCCGGTGAAAGCATTTCCTGGAAGGACTCATCACTGAACACCTTCAAGAGACTTTCCTCAATTAACGTTTGTTTTTCTAACGACATATTTTCATGACATTTATCAGCAAAAATAGGGTATTTATAACCCCGGCACAAATTTATTTATCATAATTTTGCATGAAATTTTTTATATAAAGTGCCTGAAAACTGTTTCCATTGCGGACAAAATATCGAAAAAGAGCGAATTTCATTCGATGAAAAGGTTTTCTGCTGCAATGGGTGCAAATCGGTATATGAAATCCTGAATCTCAATAATCTGCAGGATTTTTATGAACTTAATAAACGGTCGGGAATCCGCCCGAGCGATGAAGCTAGTTCACAGTTCGATTATCTGGATACCCAGGAAATTTTCGACAAAGTGACCGATTTTTCGGAAGGAAATACGAGTCTTGTTAATTTTAAAATTCCTGTAATTCACTGTTCGTCGTGTATATGGCTGCTAGAAAGTCTGCAGACGCTGAATCCAAGCATTAATTATTCGCAGGTAAACTTCACGAGAAAAACGGTGCAGATTTCATTTAATCATAATGAGCTGAAATTAAGCGAGTTGGCAAAATTTCTGACGAGTTTAGGTTATAAGCCTGTTGTGAATCTGGAGACTGCGGAAAAGAAAGAAGAATCTTTAGACAAATCCTTGATCATTAAACTTGCAGTCGCAGGTTTTGCGTTTGGTAACGGAATGCTGTTTGTTTATCCAGAATACGCTGCACAGGTAATGGGAACAACAGATTTCTGGATGGAGCAGTATAAAAATCTTTTCCGATTTATTACATTTTTGTTGGCTACACCAGTTGTTTTTTATTCCGCTTCTGATTATTTTAAATCCGCTTGGTTTGGTTTGAAAAATAAGATCGTAAATATCGATGTTCCTATTGTTTTGGGAATTATAATGCTTTACGGAAGAAGTATTTACGAAGTTTTAACCGATTACGGTCCGGGATATTTCGATACGCTTTGCGGACTTCTATTTTTCATGCTTTTAGGGAAGCTCTTTCAGAAAAGAACCTATAGCGCGCTATCTTATGACAGGGATTACAAATCTTTTTATCCGATTGCAGTTACAAAGGTTGATTTTAACGGAAAACAGGAAAATATTCTACTTTCGGATCTAAAAATCGGTCACCGGATTATGGTGCGTAATCAGGAAATTATTCCTGTTGACGCTATTTTAATTAATGGCGAAGGAAATATCGATAACAGTTTTATCACCGGTGAAAGTGCGTCTGTTCCTAAAAAACCTGGCGACAAGATTTTTGCCGGCGGAAAACAGGTGGGTTCTGCGCTGGAACTTGAAGTCATTAAAACCGTGAATCAGAGTTATTTAACTCAGTTATGGAATAAAGAAGCGTTCAGGAAACATGAAACTGGTTTAGATACATTGACCAACCATATATCTAAATATTTCACTTTTATCATTTTAGGAATCACCCTGATCGCCGGAATTTATTGGGGAAGAATCGATTTCGAGAAAATGTTTCAAGTCGTTGCGGCAATTCTTATTATTGCCTGTCCCTGTGCGCTGGCGCTCTCGGCTCCGTTTACTTTTGGGCATGTGATGAGGATTTTGGGAAGGAATAAATTCTACGTAAAAGATACTTTAACGATCGAAAAAATATCGAAAATAAACACTTTGGTGTTCGATAAAACCGGAACGATCACTCATAATAAGGAAGCGAATATTCACTTTGAGGGGAACGAGATGGAAAATTTCGACCTGAAAAATATAAAATCGCTGGTTAAGAATTCGAATCATCCTTTATCTAAAGCGTTGTATGATTTTCTGCAGGTCGACGATGAGTATTTTCCGGTAGAAAAGTTCGCCGAAACTCCCGGCAAAGGCTATGAAGCGGAAGTGCGTGGGATAAATTATAAGATTGGTTCTGCAAAATTAATTGGCGAAGAATCTAAAAACCTGGAAACGGCGGTCTATATAAGCAAGAACAATACTTTCATTGGGAAATTTGTTTTTAAGAATGAATACCGTAAAAACCTGAGTGTTTTATTTAAAAATCTTGCAAATTACCGGGTTCATGTGTTGAGCGGCGACAATGCTTCGGAGGAGGCAGTGCTTAAAAAAATCATTCCCGATTTTGATGGAATGGCTTTTAACCAGAGTCCGGAAGACAAACTGAATTATATAAAAAACCTGCAGGACCAAAACGAAAAAGTTGCGATGCTTGGCGATGGACTCAATGATGCGGGTGCACTTAAACAAAGTAACGTAGGAATTGCGGTGGCAGATGATACAAATTCCTTTACCCCTTCCTCGGATGTGATTATGTCCGGTGAAAAACTGGAGAAACTGAACGATTACCTGAGTTTTTCAAAGGACGCCATGGTAATTGTAAAAATGACCTTTGCAATCAGTTTTTTTTATAATATCATCGGGTTGAGTTTTGCGGTTACAGGTCACATGTCGCCATTGTTTGCGGCGATCTTAATGCCGATAAGCTCGATAAGCGTTGTAGCATTTACTTCGATTTCCACCTGGTGGCGGAGTACTAAATATTTTAAATTGAGATAGAAAAACCTGTAAAAAAAATATGATTTGGCTTACGTGATTCAGAATCAAAAGTTTACGCAAGGTCTCATTATTATTTAGAGGGATTTTAAATTAACAAACTTTAACGTTTCTTGAGGAATATCATATTTTTTGAGTAAATTTGAACCGGTTTATCCCTAAATTTGCACCGCACATGGATATATTATATTTAATGATTCTTTGCAGCGTGTCGCTGGCCGTAGTCTTTTTGATTGTTTTTATCATCAACGTAAAAAAAGGCCAGTTCGAGGACGATGAATCCCCTGCGGTAAGAATCCTGCTTGATTCAGAAATCATAAAAGAGGAACCTGAATCCGATCAAGAAAAACCAGAATTAAAAAATAAAACAGAAGCAAAAAGTGATTAGTTAATATGGAAACACAAAAGTTTAGTTATGACAACAGTATTGTGCGGGCGTTTCTTTATGCAACCGTGGTCTTCGGGCTTGTAGGTTTTTTATTGGGACTTACTGCCGCATGGATGCTTTTCTATCCGGAACTGCCTGAATTTTTTCTAGGAACCGATGATCCAACGATCGTAAGTTTACAAAGCGGTAACCTGCAGGGACTTATTAATTCTCAGGGTGCATTTGGTTTTGGCCGGATCAGGATGCTGCATACCAGCGCGGTAATCTTCGCATTCGTCTGCAACGGTTTTTTTGCAGGTGCGTACTACTCAATGCAGCGTTTGCTTAAAACCAGGATGTATAGCGATACCCTTTCGTGGATTCACTTCTGGGGATGGCAGCTGATGATTGTAGCTGTTGTGATCACTTTCCTCATGGGAATCAACACTTCCAAAGAATATGCAGAACACGAATGGCCTATTGATATTTTAATTACAATTATCTGGGTGATTTTCGGTATCAATATGTTCGGAACCATCGCAAAAAGAAGAGTGCGTCACCTTTATGTTGCAATCTGGTTCTATCTTGGAACTTGGGTAGCGATCGCAATGCTTCATATTTTCAATAACTTAGAGGTTCCTTTGTCTTTCGTAGGCTGGAAATCATACTCTGCTTATGCAGGGGTAAAAGATGCATTAGTACAGTGGTGGTACGGCCATAACGCGGTAGCTTTTGTATTGACAACGCCAGTTCTCGGTTTGATGTATTATTTCTTACCTAAAGCAGCCAACAGACCTGTATTCTCTTATAAATTATCGATTATTCACTTCTGGTCACTAATATTTGTTTATATCTGGGCTGGTCCTCACCACTTACAGTATACTGCAGTACCGGGCTGGGCGCAGGCTTTGGCAACAGGATTCTCTATTATGCTTATTGCACCATCTTGGGGAGGAATGCTGAACGGACTTCTTACTTTAAGAGGCGCTTGGGACAAAGTTCGTGAAGATCCGGTTCTTAAATTCTTTGTTGTTGCAGTTACCTGTTATGGTATGGCAACTTTTGAAGGACCTCTTTTAGCTACAAAAACACTTAACAAAATCGGTCACTATACAGACTGGGTTATCGGTCACGTTCATGTTGGAGCCCTTGGATGGAACGGATTTATGACATTCGGTATGGTATATTTCTTATTACCGATCCTATGGCGGACAAAACTTTGGTCTGTGAAATTAGCTAACTGGCATTTCTGGTTAGGTACTTTAGGAATTATTTTCTACGCAGTACCTTTATATATCGCAGGATTTACACAAGGTTTGATGTGGAAACAGTTTAATCCAGACGGAACTTTAGTTTATAAAAATTGGCTTGATACTGTTACAGCGATTATTCCATATTACCAAATGAGATTTGTAGGTGGATTCCTATATATTTCCGGAGCGGTTTTAATGGTTATAAATGTTATTGCTACAGTAAGACAGGGATCTTTCCAGAAAGAAGTTCCTGCAGAAGCACCAGCTTTGGCAAATGTTACCAAGAAAAGAAAAGAGGGAGAAGGACTTCACTTATGGTTAGAAAGAACTCCTATACTTTTAACGGTACTTTCATTTGTAGCGGTTGCGATTGGTGGTTTCATAGAGATTGTTCCAACTCTGGCAATTAAGGATAATGTTCCTACCATTGCTGCAGTAAAACCTTACTCACCATTAGAACTTGAAGGTAGAGACCTTTATATCAGAGAAGGATGTAATTCATGTCACTCGCAAATGATCAGACCTTTCCGAGATGAGGTAGTAAGATTTAACGGGAAAAACGGACAGTACTCTAAAGCAGGTGAATTTGTGTACGACAGACCATTCCTTTGGGGATCAAAAAGAACAGGTCCGGATTTGCACCGTCAGGGTGGTAAAAACCCAAGTTCATGGCATTACAAACACATGCTTAATCCAAGGGTTACTTCAGCAGGATCAATTATGCCACGATATCCATGGTTAATCGCCAACGATCTGGACAGAAGTAAAATGGTGGATAAAGTGAAACTGATGAAAAATGCATTTGATGTTCCTTATACAACTGCGCAGATAGATTCAGCAGATCAGTGGGCAGATAACCAGGCAGCATTCATTGTTAAGCAGATTTATTCTGAAGCAGCTGATGTGAAACTGGCTTATGAGCAGAGAAAAGCCGCTGAAGGCGCGAACTTTACCCCACTTGAAAAGAAAGAGATTGTTGCTTTGATTGCTTACCTGCAAAGATTAGGTACAGATATTAAAACTACAGAAATTAAAACAGCAAGTTCAAATTAATCATTAAAAAAGTGCCTAAATGATACCACAAAATGTAAAAGATATTCTTTCCAACGGCGAAAATGTCGGTTTTTACCAGACATTGGCAATGTTGCTGTTTCTTTTCTTTTTTCTGGGGATTGTATACTATGTTTTTTCACGTCCGAAGAAACATTATGATGAAGAGGCCAACGCACCTTTAGATGATGATATTGAAGATAAAAACTTATAATTTTATAAACTAACCCACAATGAAACAAAGAACACCGGTTTATATAACCATTCTCATTATAGTGTGCCTATTATATATTGTACTCTATATGTTTGTTCAGAATTCTTCTTTCCTGTCATCACCATATTTTTGGGGAACAGTAATCATTGCTGCAATAATAGCACTGATTCAGCACTCAATTGGTGATCTGGTTGAAAACGCAAAGTTCAAAGCGCTTTCAGAAGAAGATAAGAAATTGTATATAGAATCTAAAAAAGTGCCTTATTTTAAAGCACTTTATAACAGTGCATTCAAAAAACAGTCAGCCACAGAAGAAAAAGATATACTTATCGACCATGGTTTTGATGGGATTATGGAGTTGGATAACCAGTTGCCAAAATGGTGGTTGGGGCTATTCTGGTTCGGTGTTGCTTATTGTGCGGTGTATATGGTTTCGTATTTCTTGACAGATTTTGCGCATCAGGGTGTTGAATATGACGAAGAATACAAGGCGCAGACTGCAAGCATTGCTGAGTATATGAAGAATACTCCGCCTCCAACAATTGAAAACGCCGTTTACTCACCGGATAATATTGCGGCGGGTGAAGAGGTTTTCAAAACGAACTGTGTATCGTGTCACAGTGACGGAGGTAAAGGTGGAATCGGTCCGAACTTAACAGATAACACATGGATTAACCAGCCGGAGAAAACTTTGTTCAAGAATGTATTCCATATGGTTGAAAACGGAAGCCCGAATAATCCAACAATGCAGGCATTCGGGAAAAACGGTGTCCTTACAGGATTCGATATTCAGAATGTAGCGGCATATATTTATCACATTAATCAGGAGCAGCCACCTGTAACACAGGATAAAGGAGGTGCAGCACCACAGGGTACACCAGCAAACTGGGAGAAATAAAGTTTAACATAATCTGTATAACTTGAAAAAACATAATTCGTTATCTTTGTAAAAGCAGATAACGGATTATGTTTTTCGTTTTAAAAAATAGTAAGAAAAATGTCGGAAGATCAGAACTTCAGAGGCGGACAGGGACAAGTTGTAGAAGCAGAAACTTTCAGAGATTCTGTGGGAACCATGGATCAGGCAGGGAAACGACGGTGGGTATTCCCCCGAAAACCCAGCGGAAGATATACCAATTACCGTACTCTTGTAGCCTGGTTTCTTTTAGCAATTTTCTTTGCGCTGCCGTTCATAAAAGTCAACGGAAATCCTTTTCTTCTCATAAATGTAGTTGACCGTCAGTTTTTCATTGTTGGCCAGCCATTTTATCTGCAGGACTTTTTCATTCTTGCGCTGGGTGCTATCACCTCAATCGTATTTATTATTTTATTTACTGTTGTTTTCGGGCGGATATTCTGTGGGTGGATCTGTCCTCAAACGATCTTCCTCGAAATGATTTTCCGTAAAATTGATTACCTGATAGAGGGAGACCGTAACAAACAAATGAAACTCGACCGCCAGGAATGGAATTCAGAGAAAATCTGGAAGCGCTCTTTAAAGTGGTCTATTTTTATTGTCATTTCACTCATCATCACCCATTGGATGTTTATGTATATCGTTGGCTATCAGGGCGTCTTTAACATGATTAAAGAAGGTCCGTTCACCAACTTTACGAGTTTTCTGGTGATGATCATTTTCACTGCTGCATTTTATTTCACCTTTGCATGGTTCAGAGAGCAGGTTTGTACCCTCGTTTGTCCTTATGGCAGATTGCAGGGCGTACTCATCGATAAGCAGACCATCAATGTATATTACGATTTTAAAAGAGGTGAAAACCGCGCAAAATGGCGAAAAGGCGAAGACAGAAGGGCAGCTGGAAAAGGAGACTGTATCGACTGTAATCAATGTGTTGTGGTATGTCCTACAGGAATTGACATCAGAGATGGTCAGCAGTTGGAATGTGTTAACTGTACCGCCTGTATTGATGCCTGTGATGAAGTGATGGTAAAGGTGGGACTCCCGAAAGGTCTTATTCGCTATGCGACCGAAGATGAGATCGAGAAAGAGACTAAGTTTAAGTTTACAGGAAGAATGCAGGCATACTCTGTCGTGCTGCTTCTCATGATTGGATTCTTAGGTTTTCTTCTGAACAACCGGGGTTCAATGGAGGCTAAGTTTATTAAACCTGCTGGCTCATCATTCTTCGTGAGAGACGGAAAAATAAACAATACCTATAATTATACGTTCCTTAATAAATCCAACAAAGATCAGTTGGTTACAATCAAAATCATCGAGCCGCTTCACGGTGAAATTACGATAAGTGATACCAATAAAATTCTTCTCAAAAAAGATCAGATGACCAAAGGAACGGTAAATGTTAGTTTCCCTGAAAAAGAAGTAAAACTTTCGAAACAAAATGTAATAATCGGCGTTTACGATCAGAAAGGTGAACTTCTCGACACCTTCGAAACATATTTTGAAGGTCCATTTAAATTCCAATTTTAATTATGTTCAAAAATTTTAGCTGGGGACACGGTGTTATTGTAGCGCTTGGCTTATTTATGTCCTTTATTTTATTTATGATTTTCGTGTATTCGAACGGGATGCAAAACTCCGAACTTATTTCCGATAGTTATTATGAAGATGAGCTCGCGTATCAGGAAATCATCGATGCTAAAAATAACGCGGATTTGCTTAGCGAAAAACCAGTTTATATACAGAATGCTGCGGGAATAACCTTAACCATTCCACAAAATGTGAAGCCTGAAAATTCAAATGTTCATTTTGAACTTTTCAGAACCGATGATTCCAATCTTGATGTAAAAAAAGACATCACGCTTGATGGTAAAAACCAGTTTCAGATTCCTGCAAAAGTGATTTTCCCAGGCTCATATACTTTGAAAGTGAAATGGGAAAACAATAAAAAACCTTATCAGGTCGATTACGACATCCAATGGAAATAGCACTTATTTTTTCTGCTCTGGCTTTGGGATTCGCTTCGGGTTTCCACTGTATCGGTATGTGCGGTCCTATAGCGCTGTCATTGGGTTTAACCAAGAAGCAGGCCACCAATTATTATCTTCAGAACCTAACTTACCAGTTTGGGCGCATTGTCACCTATTCATTATTAGGAGCGTTGCTGGGTATTTTAGGTAAAGGTTTTGAGATGGCCGGATTTCAGAAATATTTAACGATTCTTGCCGGGATTCTCCTCGTGATCATGGCAGTATTTTCTTTCGGCGGTAAAGATTTTGCTTCTAAAATTCCGTTTTTATCAAAGTTTCTTTTCAAGGTGAAAATGAATCTTGGCAAATTTATGCAGAAGGCTGATTACAGATCGCGTTTCAGCACCGGAATTCTTAACGGTTTTTTACCGTGCGGCATGGTTTACATGGCGCTTACAGCAAGTTTGGCAGCTGGGGGAATATGGCAGGGAGCCACTTTTATGGCATTGTTCGGTCTTGGAACTTTACCATTCATGTTTTTTGTTGTTTTGCTTGGGAACTTGATGACTACAGCATTCAGAATTAAAATCCTGAAATTCGTTCCGGTGATGATGCTTATTTTGGGCGGACTCTTTATCCTCCGCGGTCTAGAACTCGGGATTCCTTATATTTCTCCAAAAGGAGAAGCATTACACATCATTCATAACGATTCTCCGGAACATCAGCAAGGCAACCACGAAACCTGTCATTGAATTCGTTATATTTGAGTCTAAACGATGGTTATGGATTCAAAATTAATTCTTTTTCTGATCCTATTAAATTCTTTGATGTTTTCTCAGGAAAAAAGTGACAAATTATCCAATGAAAGTGTTTCATTTAAATATGAAAAAATACAAACTTCGGATAATGGGATTGGAGTTATTGGAAGCAACGAGAGGCGGGCGTACGCAACTTTTGTTGAAAGTAATATAACTGAAAAAAGTCAGACATATTTTCACCATATCAGATTCAAAAGCATTAATTTCAGCAAGAAACCTTCGGAAATTTACCTTTGCATTTATGAAAACGACAATGGTTTCCCAGGGAAAATACTTGATGACGCAAAATATCTTATCAGCATTCCAGCCCGTAAGACATTGGTTACTGCAGATTTATCAACACTCAAAATCAAAGTTCCGGCACATGGATATTTTATTGGTTTTGAATGGGTTTTATCTAAAGAAAATGAAATGAAAGGTAAAGTGTCGACTCCAAATTTGCCTTATAATCCTACCATTTTCAGGTTACGCAGAGAAAACGGTTAATCTTTTTACAAAAGGCAGAGAATGGAGGAAAGAACCCGATAGCAGTATGGTTGCAGGTTTAGCTCTGGAGATTTCTTATCTCCAGAATCTTTCCTCGCAAAATGAATAAGTTTTAAAGTAATTTCAAATACACAAAAACACCTTACACCCTCATTTACTGATTTTTAACTTAGGTACAAAATTTGAATCCAATTGCAGTACTTAAAAAAGAAAAGAAATGGTTAATCAGTTAAGAATTTGGGGGTCAGCGCTTGCAGTTGTTGTGTTGCAGTCGTGCTCTGTGAATACAGAAACTACTTATTATAAAGATGCAGCGACCAGTATGGAATCCAATATTCTGATGGATCAAAGCATGCTCGGAATGATGAGTGTGATGGGCGACAATCAAGGTCTGATAAAAAATTCAAAAGAACTCAGCACTCTTTCCACAGAATGGAAGAGTTTGTACGATATTCAAAAAGACGGGAAAATTACCCTCAATAAGGATTCAGCAAAAGTACTGCAGAAACTTTTTCTGAAAGTTAATAAAGAAAAAGGTGAAGTTTACGGACTTTCTCTAAAATATGATAAACTCTTACCCGGAGAAATCGCCAGCCTTCTGTCGCAAAGCAAGCAGCTGAAAAACCTGCCTCTTCAGAATGTAGCAAGCTGGAATGGTAAAGTTCTAACCATTGATACTGATAAGTTCAATTCAACTGAATTTCTAAATGAAATCGCTAAAAACTCCCCCAGAGAAGAAACTGGTAAACCTAAGTCCAAGAGTGATTCACTGGAGGCTTATGGACGGCAAATGGCTCAGGGAATGGCCGGAATGATGAAAATGTTTAATATGAATCTTACGAGTACCATGAAGTTTCAGAAACCGATTAAGACGATTGTGGGAAAACACGATTTTGTGAAACAGATTGACAGTAAAACGATCCAGATCAGCGTCAGGAGCAATGACTTGCTGGACGGCGGAAAAGCCCTTACCAACAAAGACAAAAAAATAATTATTACTACAGAATAAAAAAAACCACCGACATTGGTGGTTTTTTTTATAAGTATCAGTAACTTATTAATCGATAAGATCAAATTTGGTGTACGCTGCAATTTTTTCCGGAATTTTAATTCCGTTTTCTGTTTGGTTATTTTCCAGAAGTGCTGCCATAATTCTTGGCAAAGCCATTGCAGAGCCGTTCAAAGTGTGGACTAACTGTGTTTTTCCTTCGCTTTTAAATCTGCATTTCAACCGGTTTGCCTGGAAGGTTTCAAAGTTGGAAACAGAAGACACTTCAAGCCATTTTTCCTGCGCCGCACTCCAAACTTCGAAATCGTAGGTCATCGCCGAAGTGAACCCCATGTCGCCGCCGCAAAGTCTCAGAATTCTAAAAGGAAGTTCCAGATCTACCAAAATAGATTTTACATGCCCCACCATTTCTTCCAGTGCAGCATAAGAATTTTCCGGCTTTTCCAGACGTACGATTTCTACTTTCTCAAACTGATGAAGGCGGTTCAAACCACGTACGTGAGCACCGTAACTTCCAGCTTCGCGTCTATAACACTGCGAAAATGCAGTATTTTTTATAGGTAAATCCTTTTCGTCAAGCAAAACATCGCGGTATAAATTGGTTACCGGAACTTCTGCGGTCGGGATGAGATATAAATTATCTTCGTTCACGAAATACATCTGTCCTTCTTTATCAGGAAGTTGTCCCGTTCCGTATCCAGAAGCTTCATTCACAACATGTGGCGGATTTACTTCAAGATAACCGGCATCGGTATTTTTATCAAGAAAATACTGCACCAAAGCTCTCTGAAGTCTCGCACCTTTTCCGAAATACACCGGAAAACCTGCGCCAGCAATTTTTACTCCGAGTTCAAAATCAATTAAACTGTATTTTTTTGCGAGTTCCCAGTGTGGGATCGCACCTTCTCCCAAGCCTTCAACATCGTGAGACTGGTAAATAATTTCGTTATCGTCGGCTGATGTTCCAGCCACAACTTTTTCATAGGGTATATTAGGAATCAGGTACAGAATTTCTGCAAGTTTTGCTTCTGTATCTCTCAATTGCTGCTGAATGTTTTGGGAATTTTCTTTGTACTCCGCGGTTTTTGATTTGGCAGCTTCGGCTTCATCTCTTTTTCCTTCTTTCATTAAAATTCCGATTTCTTTCGAAATTTTATTCATTTCGGCCAGATTCTGATCGAGGTCGAACTGAAGTTTTTTTCTTTCATCATCAGTAGAAATAGCTTCATCAACCAGTTCCATCTGTTTGAAATTTCTTTTATTTAAACCTGCCGTAACGCGCTCTTTATTTTCGCGCAAAAAATTAACCTGTAACATTTAAATCAAATTTAGATTTTGGATTTTAGATGGTCTAAAATCAAATAGCTCCCCGCAAATTTACGATTTTTAAAGAGGATTTTGTTCGAAATTATTTTTGAATTTTCACAATATTAGGTTCGTCGGCAACCTTGGTGAACTGCAAAACTTTATTGTACCATACTTTTGAAACCCGAAATATTTCCGGAGTGAAATTGTACTGCACCGTCATTGTATCATTAATGGTGGCAGTGGTAGAATCTGTAAGACGTTTGGTGAATGAAAGCGCAATCCTGGATTCATACGTTTTGGCGTTTCCGGTGGAATCTATTCCAATTCTTCTTGCTCCTGCGATGTACTCAATATAACTCAGCGTATCCTGATCTTTTTTAGTACCAAAATTCACCGGTGCCGAGTCGGTAAGTCCGTATACATCATTCATTCTGATATTGGTATAACCTCCTTGGATATTGCTGTTCAGCATATCCTGTCCGGCCGAATCAATATAGAGGAGGAGAATCTGATCAATTTTCTGCACGCCATCCTCGTCATTTCTGCACGACAGCAATGCGAAAATAATTAGAAAGGAAAGGAAAAATACATTTTTCATTAAGGCAAAGATAATTTATTTTAGTTTTTTAAGATAAGTATAAAAGTAAATCATCAGCAGTAATCCGTTTACGAGCATCGTAAAGCTCAAACTAAGCGCCATTCCGGTTATTCCATATTTCCCGACAAAAAAGAAGGAAATTAGGGGCAATAAAATTAATGTAAATACGGAAATAACTGTGTTAACACTCATTTTACCCACTGCGGAAATCAGGTTTCCGTAAAGGTTACGGAGAAGCATATTGAGGCAGAACCCAGCAAGTAAAATGACAAAAACCCAAGAATTGTCCGCATATTTCGCACTGAAGAAAAATTTAAGAATCTCGTATTTTAACAGTATTCCAAATCCCACTATCAGTACCGTAATGGGTACGAAGATTTTATAATAGTTAGAAATATAGTTTCTTAAGAAGTTTTTATTCTGATAATTTTTTGCCAAAACCCGAAAATCGCTTTGCATAAATGTAAGCGCAAGGAAAGTAATATTAGCCGGAATTAGGACTGCGACTTTGTAATTAGCTACCGCATTTTCGTTCATTAGAAGACTCAGCATCAGGACGTCAGCGGAAAATAATGCATCAGACAACAAAGCTGTGCCGGAAGCGTGCAACCCATAATCCCACAATTCTTTTTTATTGAAACTAAAATTCTCGGTTAAAGAAGAGAGCTGTTCTTTTTTAAACCAAAACAATGCGATAAACGGAGTGATCGCTAATGCGATTAAATAGCCTTGCAGACCGAAAAAATAGGTGAGAATAAGTAAAGAAACAACTCCTGCAATATTTACAACATTGTTGACCTTTGCAAACTCGGAATTATTACCGAAAATTCTGAGTTCAGACTGAATGTGGTTGAAAAAATAATGTCCGATAAGCCGAATTGCAAAGAATATAAAGATGTAAAAAACATTCTCATAGCGGTCGATGTAAAAGATACTGATCACTAAAAAGATGATGCTGAGCAGTACCTGAAATCCAAAACCCTTAAGAAAAAGGTATTTTGCAAGATGCTTCTTTTCTAATACGTTATCACGTAGGGAACCAAACCTGAGTAAACTCTGCTGGCTGCCGAAGCCGCTGAATGGCGCGAAAACAGCAAATACCGATGCCACAATACTTATGGTTCCGAATTCGCTTTCGGGTAAAATCCGTATGATGAAAAGTGAACCCAGGAAAGCACAAATCTTCGCAATTAGGAGTGACAGGAAAATATGCTGCCCCTTGTTTCTGAAGAAATGCTGTAAAAATTCCTGTAGACTTTTCACAATTTAAAAAAAGAGTTTAAAGATGGCTAAAATATTCACCGCCTGAGATTTGTCGTGAAATGTTGCAGAGCTGAAAAGTTCTTTCACATTGTCTAGAAGGTCCGGATACTCCTCAACTCGGTATAAATTTTCTTCGAAATATTTCTGATAATATTTTTGAATTTCCGGATCATTATCGTAATAAAACTGGTACGGATACATGCTGGCATGTTGGGGAGTTTTAAGGATTTTTTCTGTCAGTATCTTAAAACCTCTTTTGATAAACTGGTCACCAAAACCAGTTTTCCACGTGGCATCGGGCTTAAGTAACGTGCGTTCCCAGCGGTATTTTGTAGCTTCTTTACAATGCTTGTTAATCCATTCGATATAAAACCGGTGATTGAATTTCCATTCTTCTGGAAGAGAAATGGCGAGTTTCAGAAAATCTTTAGACATAAACGGAGAAGTTTGGTAGCGTTTTTCCTGAAATACATGCGCTCCCAAAACCGTTCGGTTGAAGGCAACATTCCTAAGAAGAAATAGCTCCTCAGTTTCGTAACCGGTTAAAATTTCATCTAAATTTTTCTGAACTTTTGGGAGGTATTTGGGATTGACAACAATCTTAAAACTGCTTGGTTTTTTGCGTTGCGGTTCTGTGTTAAATCCTCCAAGAACACCGTCACCAATCTGCCCGCTGTGGAATAATCCAAAATTTTCGTACTGCATTTTTTCGACCGCATGCCGCGCATGAATAGCGCCGGTATAAAAAACCATTCCTTCAGAAATTTCGGTGAGAGCGTCAATTTTATTTAGGAATTTTCCGCCATCCAAAGTAATGAACTCATAATGAATCCCATAATCTTCCGCTATCTTCCGGGAAATAGTGTGATCGAAATATCCGGATTGTGAAAAACAGAGCGCATTTTCCGGGACTTCATTATTTTTAATGGCGTACATCATTGCCACTCTGCTGTCTAAACCGCCACTCAACAGCGAAAGATGGTTTTTACCTAACTCCGTGTCTTTCTGATATTCCATTAATACCGCATCGGTAAAGACTTCATGAATCTTGTCGATGGCCTGCGCTTTAGTTCCCGTAAACAATGGCGTTTCCGAAAGATTAAAGTACTGTTTTTCTTCAACTTGTAAATCAATGCAGTTAATTTCGAGATAATGACCATCCAAAAGTTTAGAAATTCCTTCAATCGGAGTTTTCTTTTCAGGTAAATTGCTGAAACAGAGTAATTGATAAAGAGATTCAAAGTCCGGATTTGAATTTTTGCCGGAATTTTTAAGACTTTGGTTGAGTCGTACCAGACTCGTATCGATGAAAAATTCATTCTCTAATTTTCCATGGAAAACCCTTTGTGTTGAAGTCACATTAGTAAATACAAAAATTTTTGCGCGGAGTTTATCGTAAATGAATCCGCGGATTTCTCCTTCGAATTCCTTGATTAAATCCTGCTTTTTCTGAGCAAAAAGTTCGCGGATTAACGTGTCAAAATCTTTTAGAGCATATTCGTGAAGGAGTTTTTTTTTGTTCAGTAAAACGCCTTCCAATAAAAAATCAAAATGTTCCGTCTGAAGGTGAAAATCATCATATTCGCCTGAAATAAAAGATTTTATATCGATATATTGCTCTGAAATCTGAATGGAAAATCCTTTTTTCATTCTGGTAAATAGTGAATTTTTGTTTGAAAAGTTAATTTACATAAAATTATAATCAGAAAACAGGTTTTTCAGATTTTAGTTCAGTACCTGACGATAAATCTTATCAAATTTCTCGGCGATTTTCCCCATGGAAAAATGATCTTGTACAAATTGGTGTAATTTTTTTGGGTCCTCGAATTCCGATTTTCGGGTTAAGACTTTTCTCATTGCCTCGTAAAGTTCATCTTCTGAATTGCTGATTAAAATCCCATTTTTACTGTTGATGATTTCCGGTATTCCGCCAACTTTCGTTGCAATTGCAGGCGTTCCTGTTGAAAGAGATTCCAGTAAAACACAGGGGAAATTTTCGTAATCACTGAAGAGGATAAAACAGTTGCTTCCGCGCATCTTTTCAGAAACTTCATTTAAAGTAAGCATGGGAAAGGTTTTGATAAAACTTTCAGCACCAAATTTTTTTACCAGTTGATCCAGATTTTCCACATCGCCATCACCACCGATATGAAGTTCAAAACCAGAGATTTCTTTGTGTAAACGAACCGCCACACCGATAATCTTTTCAGGGTTTTTCAGCGGAATCAGGTTCGAAATATGTAGGAAAGTAAATTTTTCCGGAGCTGACGTTTTTAAATGAAATAAATTGGTGTCAACTACATTTTGAATGACTTCCATTTTGTTTTTGAATCCCAGCGATTTTAAATCCTTCAAAAGATATTGGCTCACCGGCAGAAGATAAGAGGCTTTTCCGGCAATTTTCCTGGCTGTAAAAAGCTGAAATTTAGAAAGTCTGTGACGGTTAATCCTCAGAAAACCCGACCAGTGCTCGGTTACTACAAATGGAATTTTGTGCCTTATCTTTAAGTAAAGTGCAAATAGTAAATTGTTCTGCAAAACATTTGCATGAACCAGATCAGGCTTGTGAATTTTAGCAAAGCCTTTTCTGTAGGCCTTCATTCTTCGGATAAAATTTACAGCTGGATTAGCGGTTTGTTGGTAGTAAACGATCAGAGTGCGGATTCCGTTGATCATCTTATCATCGAAAATAAAGTCCTCTTTCTGGGTCGGATCACCGATAGCGTGAAGAACCTCTACATTATGTAACTGCGAGACCGCTTCCGCGTGACGCTGAACAAAATTTCCGTTAGTCGGCTCTAATCTGTTCGGAAACCACGATGAAATAAAGAGAATTTTGTGCCGCATGTTGTTATAATCAAACAAAAATAGGGAATTATTTTAGCCAAAAAAAGCCTGAATGGGATTCAGACTTTAATTAGATGTTTCACATGCAGCCCAAACTGCGTCATTTTGCGGAAGAGGCGCTACAACCACCAGACTTTCTTTGGTTACGGGATGAATAAATTCTAACCTGCGTGCGTGAAGATGAATGCCGCCATCAGCATTGCTTCTTGCGGCACCATATTTTAAATCTCCTTTAATCGGAACGCCAATTTTTGATAACTGCGCGCGGATTTGGTGATGCCGGCCAGTTTCAAGATCGATTTCAAGCAGCTGAAAATTATCCAAAGATTTCAGAATTTGGTAGTTTAAAATAGCTTCCTTGGCATTTTCGGTAGGTTTTATGAAAACGGTAGATTTGTTTGTTTTCTCGTTTTTGTGAAGATAATGAACCAGCCTTTGGTTTTGTGGAATCATTTCTTTAGCCACAACCGCCCAGTATATTTTTCGGATTTCACGGTTTTTTACCATTTGAGTCAAACGCGTCAAGGCTTTGGAAGTTTTCGCATAAATCACGAGGCCAGATGTAGGTCTGTCAATCCGGTGAACCAGCCCTAAAAATACATTTCCCGGTTTTTGATCTCTTTGTTTAATAAAATTTTTAATAATATCAAGCAGTGATGCATCGCCGGTTTTATCGCCCTGAACAAGCTGACCGGCTTTTTTGTTGATGATGAGAAGATGGTTGTCTTCGAATACGATCTGAGAGTCGAAGTTTAATGTTGTGGATTGCTGCATGAGTACTATTTCGAGTTCCAAAATTACAACAAAACTCCGCTTTAGGATTGTTGATTTTTATATTTCTCCAGAAAAATCCTTTGAGAATCAAATGCGATGTATTCCGAATCGATTTCGTTTTTCTTTAGCCAAACTGCTTCCGATATTTCAGAAATCTCCAGATCAGCATCAAATTTTTCATCAATTTCATATTCGTAAAAGAGATCTAAAGTATTGTAAACGATGTTTTTATACTCATAGACATTTGGTAAGCTCGCCAGATATTTGAGTTTAGAAATATCAACCTGAATTTTCATCTCTTCGTAAAGTTCCCGGACGCAGGTCTGTTCACTACTTTCTTTGGGATCTACAAAACCACCGGCTAAATCGAGCTTGCCTTTCTTGGGCTCCTGATTTCGTCGGGTCAAAAGGATTTCATTTCCGCAGCGGATTACTACTGCTACAGCGCCTGCTACATTATGAAAAAGTACGTAATCGCATTTAGTGCAGTTCCATTTTTTCTCCCCGTCCCAGTTTAAGCTTTCGTTACCGCACTTAGGGCAGAATCTGAGATTTTCCATCAATCGATATTTCGCGGATGATAATTAAGAATTACATCCCGCAGTTCTTCGTTCTTCAAATGGGTGTAAATTTCGGTCGTGGTGATACTGGAATGGCCAAGCATTTCCTGAATATATCGTAAATCTGCGCCATTCTGTAAAAGATGCGTTGCAAAAGAATGACGAAAAGTATGTGGCGAAATTTTCTTATTGATTCCGGCTTTTTCAGTCAGTTCTTTAATAATGATAAAAACAATTACCCTGGACATCGAAGAGCCCCGGCTGTTAAGAAACAGAATGTCCTCACACTTTTTATTGATTTTATATTTTGACCTGATGTCTCTGATGTACTCTTTAATCAGTTTTGAGGTATAAGCTGCCAACGGTACAAAACGGGATTTGTCACCTTTCCCCTCCACTTTCAGATAGGATTCTTTGAAGTTGATGTTCGAGATCTTTAGATCAATAAGTTCAGAAACACGGAGGCCACAACCATAAAGCACTTCGATCATACAGTGGTTTCTGCGTCCTAAATCTGTTGAAATATTGATGACTTTAATGATTCTGTTAACGTCGTCAAAGCTCAGTGTGTCAGGCAGGTAAAGTCCCAGTTTAGGTCCTTCAAGCAGTGTTGCAGGATTGTCTTCGCGGGCCTCGTCTTCCACTAAATATCTGAAGAAAGCTTTAATTGAAGAAATCCACCGCGCTTGGGTGCGTTCGCTGAATTTTTTCTTTGAAAACTGAAACAGGAATTCCTGAATGTTTTCGTAGGTAATTGTGAGTGGACCGGTATTGTCCATGTCGAACTCAGCGTAATCCCTTAACTTCCGAACGTCCCGTAAATAGGCATCAAGCGTATTGTCGGAGAAGTTCCTTTCGAATCTTAAAAAGTTTTCGAAGTCTTTAATTTTTTCATCCCAGGTCATATATTTGTGTTTTATAAAAGTTCTTCTTTCGGAATTTGCAGAATTTCTATTCCATGATCCCGAAGAAACCCCACCCCGGCATTATCTGAATAATCATCCATATATACTATTTTCTTTATGCCTGCCTGTACCGCAAGTTTGCTGCATTCCTTGCATGGCGATAAAGTTAAATAGAGTGTGGCACCTTTTGCCGACTGGGTAGAACCTGCTAATTTCAGAATTGCATTGGCTTCTGCATGCAGAACGTACCAATGGGTTTTGCCGGCTCCGTCTTCGCAGCAGTTTTCAAATCCGGAAGGAGTGCCGTTGTAACCGTCGGAAATAATCATGCGGTCCTTTACGATAAGCGCACCCACCTGTTTTCTTTTGCAATAGGAGAGTTTTGCCCATTCTATTGCCATTTTAAGATAGGCCTTATCAAATTTAGTAGATTCCAATAACGAAATATTTTTTTTAATACTTAAAATGCAGGTTTCCTTTTTTCTAAAAATGCGGCGACGCCTTCTTTTTTATCGTCCATTTCGAACAATTCTCCGAACGATTTTATTTCTGTTTCGAATCCATTTGAAGTTCCTGCAAGATTTACTGCGGCAATTGCTTTGGAAATTCCCATTGGCGAGTTTCGGGAGATTAGTGTCGCCAATTCTTTACTTTTCTCTAAAAGTTCCGAAGAACTAAAAACCTCGTTTACCAATCCGATTTCTTTAGCTCTTTCTGCCGTGATCATTTTAGCGGAGAAAATAAGTTCGTTGGCAATTCCTTTGCCTACCAGTTGAGGCAAACGCTGTGTCCCGCCGTAACCTGGGATCAGTCCTAAAGTTACCTCTGGTAATCCTAATTTTGCGTTGTCTGATGCGTAACGGATATGGCAGGCCATGGCGAGCTCCAGACCGCCGCCGAGTGCGAATCCGTTTACAGCTGCAATTACCGGCTTACTTAGATTTTCGATTTTATTGAACAATAAGTTCTGCCCGTTTCTGGCCAAATCTTCAGCTGCATCGGTTCCGAAGTCAGAAAATTCTTTGATATCGGCACCTGCAACAAATGACTTTTCACCACTTCCGGTCAAAATAATTACCCTTATTTCACGGTCATCATTTAGTTTACCAAAAGCATCACTCAGTTCCTGTATTGTTTTATAATTGAGGGCGTTGAGACTTTCGGGGCGGTTTATTGTTATAGTGGCAATTTTTCCTTCGTTTCCAAGGATTATATTTTCGTAAATCATCTTTATGTTAAAAGTTTTTTTCTTTTCTGCAAATTAGCCTTTTTTTCCGAAATGCTCAAGAATAATGCAATGATATGTGCGTTTTGGGCAAAATTAAGGCACTTTAAAACTCACTTTTAGAGTGATTCATCATATTTGCATCGATATTGATCTGCAGTCCCATCGCAATTTTCATTCCCAGCTCAATATTTGCGCGGAAGAAGTGGCAAAGCTGGCGGTTAATAATTTCGTCTCTTTTCGGACCGGAAATCCCCTTCATCGAACTGATGATGTTGTGGATTAAATTTTCCCTGTCTTGTTGATTCATTGCTTTGGTATAAAGCAAGCCGGGCTGTGTGTAATGATCATCATCATTCTCGTTGCGGTTAAAATGGGCAACACTGCTGCTGTCTAAATCATACTCGAAATTTCTGTACTGCGGGTCCGGTTTAATGTCGTCAAAGCTGTTCGGATAATAATTGGGTGCATCCTTATATCTGTTGGAATCTGCCATGACGCCGTCTCTTTGGTAATTATTCACCGCAAAAGGACATCGGTTTACTTCCAGCTGGTGTGCGTTAACTCCTACGCGGTAGCGTTGCGCGTCCGGGTAAGAAAACAGCCTGCCCTGCAGCATTTTATCGGGCGAGAAGCTAATTCCGTTGATGAGGTTACTTGGTGAAAACGTAGCCTGTTCCACATGTGCAAAGAAATTGTTTGGGATTTCATTCAATTCCATTTCGCCCACTTCAATAAGCGGGAATTCACTTTTCGGCCAAACTTTGGTAACGTCAAACGGATTCCACCGGAATTCTTTAGCCTGATCTTCAGTCATGACCTGAATGTAAAGTGTCCATTTCGGGAAATTACCGTCTTCTATGGCATTCACCAAATCTTCCTGTGCGAAATCCGGATTTTCACCCTTCATTTGTATAGCGCTTTCATTCGTGAAATTTTTGATACCCTGTTGTGATTTAAAATGAAATTTAACCCAAACTCTGTCGTTCTCATGATTAATCATCGAAAAAGTATGAGAGCCAAACCCGTGCATGTGTCTGTATCCATAGGGTGTTCCGCGATCCGACATTAAAATGAGGACCTGATGCAGGGATTCTGGATTATGACTCCAGAAATCCCACATCATCGTGGCGCTTTTTAAATTGGTTTTCGGAACACGTTTCTGGGTATGAATGAAATCCGGGAATTTTTTGGCGTCTTTGATGAAAAATACGGGCGTATTATTTCCAACCAAATCCCAGTTGCCGTCTTCGGTATAAAATTTAAGGGCAAAACCGCGTGGATCTCTTTCTGTGTCAGCGCTGCCTTTTTCGCCGCCCACGGTAGAGAATCGTGCAAACATCCGACATTCACTGCCTACTTTAGAAAAGAGTTTTGCTTTCGTATATTTTGAAATATCATGTGTAACTGTGAATTTTCCATAAGCACCGCTGCCTTTCGCGTGTACAATTCTTTCAGGAATTCTTTCTCTTACAAAATGTGCAAGATTTTCCTGCAGAATAAAATCCTGGAGAAGGACCGGTCCCCGGGCACCAACGGTTTGTGAATCCTGATGTTCGAAATAAGGTGCTCCTGAACTGGAGGTGAGTTTTTTTGAGTCCATAGATCAATTGTTTGAGGACACAAATTTAAGGAATTTAGTGTTGGAGGAAGGTTTAATTTTTGACCCAAATCAAGAAAAGGCTGTATCTTTGTAATAGATAAATGCAATTAAATGAACATTCAGCAATTAGAATATCTTATCGCGGTAGATAAATACAAACATTTCGGTAAAGCCGCTCAGGCCTGTTTTATCACACAACCCACTCTCAGTGCCATGATTCAGAAGTTTGAGGATGAGCTGGATGTAAAGATTTTTGACAGAACCACTCACCCCATCCGTACTACTGATGTTGGAGTACAAATCATCGATGAGGCAAAAAGGGTAATTGATGCGGTGAACGAGTTGCGCAACAAAGCAAGTTTGCTGAACAATGTGTTGGCCGGGAAACTGAATCTCGGAATTATTCCGACGGTTTCAAGTTATATTTTACCTTCAGAAATTTTTGATTTTTTGAACGAGAATCCAAAAATTGAATTCAACGTAAAGGAAATGACTACCGACAGTATTATAAAATCCCTGAAATCCGGTGAATTGGATGCAGGGATTATTTCCACACCGTATGATGCAGCGAGTGAATTTTACCAGCATTTTCTGTTCAACGAAGAGCTTATGATCTATTCCTCAGAAGCTTCTACGAAAGACGATACTTTTGTGGTGCCTGAAGAAATCGACAGTAATAAAGTATGGCTTCTTGAAGAAGGAAACTGCCTGCGCACCCAGTTTGAAAATATCTGTCCGTTAAAAGAAAATTCTCTGAAGCCTAAAAATCTGGATTTCCTTGCATCCAATATCAATACATTAATACAGATGGTTGACAAAGTGGGGGGAATTACCATTCTTCCCGAACTTGCCATTCCGCAATTATCTGATGCACAGAAGGATAAAATCGCAAGATTCAGAAAGCCTTTTCCTTACAGGGAAATCAGTTTAATCTATTACAAGCCTACCTATAAGCAGAAAATTTTAGATGAAATGGCACATTCAATCAAGAAATCCCTCGACAGCAAGTTGAATTTTAACAGCAATCCGGAAGATTATGTGAGTGTGAAACCGCAATGATTTTAATTAGGTTAATAAATTTTGTGATTCAACAAATATCTGTAAATTTGCAGACTGATACTTTCAAGAGGAAAAATTTGAACTGATTGCAACCTCCTTAAAAAATGCTAAAACAGAATTTCTATTTTAGTTTCTTTTGTAATCAATTCCTTTTTTCTTTAAATTTTAATTTAAAAAAACAAAAGAAATATGTCCTATTTATTTACGTCTGAGTCCGTTTCAGAAGGTCATCCTGACAAAGTAGCCGATCAAATTTCCGATGCACTCATCGATAATTTCCTGGCTTATGACCCAAGTTCAAAAGTAGCGTGTGAAACATTAGTCACTACCGGACAAGTTGTTTTGGCGGGTGAGGTGAAATCGCAGGCTTACCTCGACGTTCAGGATATTGCCCGAAAGGTAATTAACGAGATCGGATATACGAAAGGCGAATATATGTTCAATGGTGATTCCTGTGGTGTGATCTCTGCGATTCACGAACAGTCTCCGGATATCAATCAGGGTGTTGAACGTGCAGATGAAAACGCAGATTTCGAAACAAAAGCAAATGCTCAGGGAGCCGGTGACCAAGGAATGATGTTCGGTTACGCGACGAATGAGACCGAAAATTATATGCCTCTTGCTTTGGATTTGGCCCATACCATCCTTCGCGAACTTTCAGCTTTAAGAAGGGAAGGAGAAGCGATTCCTTACCTCCGTCCGGATGCAAAATCTCAGGTAACGATTGAATATTCTGACGATCATAAGCCTATTAGAATAGATTCAATTGTAGTTTCTACACAGCACGACGATTTCGGAAGTGATGAAGCAATGCTCGCAAAAATCAGAAAAGATATCATCGAAATCCTGATTCCTAAAGTTAAAGCAGCTCAGAAATTAGAAATTCAGGCACTGTTTAATGACCAGATCAAATACCACATTAATCCTACCGGGAAATTCGTAATCGGAGGACCACACGGTGATACCGGCTTAACCGGGAGAAAAATTATCGTAGATACCTACGGAGGTAAAGGTGCTCACGGTGGAGGTGCATTTTCGGGGAAAGATCCCTCGAAAGTTGATAGAAGTGCGGCCTACGCGGTAAGACACATTGCGAAAAATCTTGTTGCAGCAGGAATTGCGGACGAGGTACTGGTGCAGGTTTCTTACGCGATCGGTGTTGCTGAACCCTGTGGTTTGTATATCAATACCTACGGAACTTCAAAAGTAAGTTTCCATGACGGGGAAATCGCTGAGAAAGTTCAGAAAATATTTGACCTGAGACCATATGCAATTGAACAGAATCTGAAACTGAGAAATCCAATTTATCAGGAAACCGCTTCTTACGGACACATGGGAAGAGATTATTATACAGGAAGTAAAACCTTTAACAAAGGAAAATCTAATGAGTTGACCGTTGAAAATCTTGAGTTTTTCACTTGGGAAAAATTAGACAAGGTTGAGGAAATCAAAAAAGAATTCGGAATATAATTCCTTAAAATATTTAAACTGCTTTATTCGAAACGATAAAGCAGTTTTTTTTAACTTTACCGTCGAAATAAAATCTGAAAATGAAGAAAATTCTGGTGCTGCCCATCCTGCTGTTGCTTTTTATGACCCAGTACGCGAAAGCGCAGCTTACAATACATAAGCTTGTACACGTAGGATATGTTTACCAGAATCAGAGTTTTGCAGAAGTAGGAGGAAGGCTTCTTTTTCTGGAAAATGATGATATGATTTACAGATTGGGAGCAGCCGCAATGCTAGGCTCTGCAAACGGCGAATTTGCAGTTTTACCTAAGCTTCAGGGTGATATTTTAATTAATTTCGAAAGAAATGTCGATATATATCACTCTTATTATTTTCTTGCAGGTGCAGAAGTGACTACCAAATATGTTGCACCTAAGATTGGAGCTACTTTATTCGGTATCATTGATTTAACGGGAGGTTACGCTTTTCCGATTGATAAATCCGGAATTAACGGAAAAGAATTAAAAGGCCTGAATATAAATTTTACTCTCAATATACCGATCGTTATGTTGAATGATTTAATGAAATAATAAATTATTTTTAAATTTCTCAAAATTTTTAACACGGTATTAACTTTTTTACTATTTTTACCAGCTAAACAAAACCATTTCTATCGATTAGACTCTACTTCTTATAAACCCCCGCATCCCCAACCTGATTTTACTGATCGGGATTATATCACGGGTAAAAAACAGAAGTGAGTTATGAAAACAAAAACAGATAGCTGGTTGATTTCGGAGTACCGTAATGGTAACGAAAAAACACTTTCAATTCTTATAGAGCGCCACCAAAAAGATCTATTTTCTTTTATTTTTTATAAATTAATGGATGAAGATCTGGCCAATGATATCTTCCAGGATACTTTTATGAAAATTATTGTCACCCTGAAAGAAGGGAGATATAATGAGGAAGGCAAATTTATCCTTTGGGCAAAACGAATTGCTCACAACCTTATTATTGACCATTACCGGTTGAAATCGAAACACATCAAAGTTTCCGAAACTTCTTATGAGAATGATGAATTCTCAATATTTGATTTGATTTCCGGTAAAGAAGAAAACATTGAAGAAAGATTAATAAGCCAGCAGATTCAGGATGATTTGATGAAAATGCTCATATTTTTACCCCAAAATCAGCAGGAAGTCATCAAGCTGCGTTTCTTTGACGGTTTAAGTTTTAAAGAGATAGCAGATCAAACCGAAACAAGCATCAATACAACCTTAGGCCGCGTGCGCTACGCACTTATTAATCTACGCAAAATTATGGGGGAGCATAAGATTATTTTGACCAGATAATAATATTTTAAAAAAACTTCCGTTTTTAGAGAAATAACTTTTTCGCCTATGAAAAAAAATGACACTCTAAACGAAAAACTTTTGAAACCAAAAAAGCAAACTATTGATTTTCTCTTAAGTTATTCTAAAAGCATCGCGGTTTTGAAAACTAAAAGTAAAAACCAAATTGTTTCCAAGAACTAATCTTAATCCCTAAATTTGTGCTGTATGAAAATTCAGCACATTTTTTTTGATCTCGATAATACGCTTTGGGATCACCGCAGAAACGCTTATCTAACCCTTAAAGATATATTTATCCGGGAAAACGTACAGGAAAAATATAACCTTGGCTTCGAAGATTTCCATAAAGAATACTTTACAATCAACGAGAGACTTTGGGCGCAGATCCGCGATGGTGAAATCGATAAAGAATATCTCAGAAAACATAGGTTTTACGATTCTTTTCTTTTTTTTGGAATTGATGATTTCGAACTGTCGCAAACCTTCGAGAACAATTTTCTTGATGAAATTCTTAACTATAATGATCTGATAGAAGGAGCTTTCGAACTTCTGGAATATCTTTCGGAGAAGAAATATAAACTTCATATCCTTTCCAATGGTTTTAAAGAAGTTACTTACCGAAAATGTGAACTTTCGGGGATTAAAAATTATTTTGAAACCATTACAAGTGCCGATGAAATCAACATCCGCAAACCTCACCCTGAAGTCTATGAATACGCGCTAAAAAAAGCGGGTGCAATGAAAGAGGAATCCATGATGATTGGCGACGACTGGATTGCCGATGTGGAAGGTGCAAAATCTTTTGGGTTGAAAGTGGTCTTCTTTGATGTCTTTAATGATAATTATAAGGCAGAAGAAGTTACCGTTATTAAAAAGATGGCCGAGTTAAAATCGATTTTATAATAGAAAACCCTTTCAGAAACGAAAGGGTTTTGTTTTTATGTGAAATCGGAATTACATTCCTAAACTTTCACGAACTCTTTTCAGTGTTTCTGAAGCTACTTTTCTCGTCTTGTCAGCGCCCTGTTGAAGTTTTTCATCCAACTCCGACAGATTATTCATATAATATGCAAATAATTCTCTTTCCTTCGCGAATTTGGTCAGGATAAGATTCAGAAGCTCCGTTTTAGCATGTCCGTAACCGAAATTTCCGGCCAGATATTTCTGTTCCAGAGCTGCGGTTTCTTCAGGTGAAGCAATCAGTTTATAGATGGCGAAAACTTTGTCGGTTTCAGGATCTTTTGGCTCTTCAAGGGATTTGGAATCTGTTTCAATTCCCATCACCTGTTTCTTCAGTTCTTTTTCAGAAAGAAAAATGTTGATGATATTTCCGCGGGATTTACTCATTTTCTGTCCGTCGGTTCCGGGAACATATTTGGTGTCTTCCTGAAGTTCTGCGTTCGGCAGAACAAACACTTCACCCATCTGGTGATTGAACCTTGCGCCCATGTCCCGCGCCATTTCAAGGTGCTGAAGCTGGTCTTTGCCTACAGGAACTACTTCCGCGTCATAAAGAAGAATATCTGCGGCCATTAAAACAGGATAGGTAAAAAGTCCGGCATTAACATCTTCCAAACGGTCAGCTTTATCTTTGAAAGAATGCGCCAAAGTAAGCCTCTGATATGGGAAAAAGCACGAAAGATACCATGAAAGTTCGCACACTTCCGGAATGTCGCTCTGTCTGTAGAAATAAGTCTTTTCCGTATCCAGACCGCATGCAAGCCACGCAGCAGCAATTTCGTACGTGTTTTTCTTCAGTTCAGCAGCATTTTTTATCTGGGTTAGCGAATGCATATTCGCAATGAAGAGAAACGATTCGTTTTCAGATTTTTTCGACAGTTCGATTGCAGGAATAATTGCGCCCAAAAGGTTTCCCAAATGCGGCGTTCCTGTTGCCTGTATTCCGGTGAGGATTCGTGACATATTAGTGTAGATTCTGTTTTAAATAACGGATGAATGCAGCTTTTTAAAGCCGTACAAAAATAAGGAAATAAAAAACTTCAGACAATTGCTGAAGTTTTCTTTACTGTTTTAAAAGTCAAATCCTTCCGGAAATGCTTTCTTTCTGAAAATCAGCAGTAATACTCCGCCTACAGTAATCGCAGCATCAGCAATATTGAAAATGTATTTAAAAAATTCAATATGCTTGCCGCCGATGAGAGGCCAGCTTTCGGGCACCCACCAGTCTACGAGCGGAAAATGCAGCATATCTACCACGCAGCCTTTCATGAAGTGAGAATAGCCGTTTCCGAATTCTGTAACCTTTGATATTCCGCCGTAATCGATCCAGCGGTTTACACTTTCGTCATACATCGTACCGCTGTCGAAGATCATTCCGTAGAACATTCCGTCGATCAGATTACCAATTGCTCCGGCAAAGATCATCGCCATCGGGATTAAAAGATAATTGCTGTTGATGCCTTCTTTAAGCCATTTTCGGAAAAGATAAATCATTCCGCCGATAAGAAATACGCGTAGAATTACCAGCGCATATTTCCCAAGAAGGCCGCCAAAATGAAAGCCGTAAGCCATTCCCGGATTTTCGACAAAAGTAAGTTTGAAACCCGGTAAAACATCAACACTTTCGCCTAAATGGAAAGTGGTTTTAATGTAAAATTTAGAGATCTGATCGATTAAAAGGATGATGAAAGTGATTAATGCGATTTTCTTCATTACAGATCAGTCTTTGGTTTGTCTTTGAATTGTCTGGTTGCTTTTTGGTCTTTTTTTACCGGAGTTCTGGGTTCAGATTTCTGCGGAGACTTGGTGTTTCTGGTGTGAAACTTTTCATACCGGATTCCCATATCCTTCATCACGCTTTTCAACGCGTTGAGTTCCATCTGGTTTTTGGGATGAACAATTAATGATTCCATTTTATGGTTTATTTTTTTGAAAGTTCTTCGAGGCGTTTTCTGTCTTTTTCGGAAAGATCGTTCACTCCGTTTTTGCCCATTTTGGTAAGCAGACTGTCGATTTCAATCTCGCGGTTTCTGCGTTCGGCATTGTACTGATCATCGATTGTATAATACTTTTCTTCTTTAGTGAAAATATTTTTCCGGCCAAACTTCCTGTACGCCAACAGAACAATTACAATTCCTAAAACAATGAATAACGCTTCCAAAAATAAGTGAAATTTTTAAAATTCAAATAGGTTTATAGTGTACCGAAACGATCAGATACGCTATAAACCTAGATGTAAATTGTGGTGATAAACGGCAGTAATTATCGCTGCAGATTTTTAGCTTCAATACTTAGCGTAGCGTGCGGAACAGCTCTTAACCGGTCTTTTCCAATTAATTTTCCTGTTACTCTGCAAATTCCGTAAGTTTTGTTTTCGATACGGATTAGTGCATTTTTCAGGTCGCGCACAAATTTTTCCTGTCTTCCGGCCAAAATTGCATTCTGCTCTTTGCTCAAGGTTTCTGCACCTTCTTCAAATGCTTTGAATGTAGGTGAAGTATCATCAGTTCCGTTGTTTTGGTCGTTGATGAAACTTTCGCGGATCAGCATTAAATCTCTTTCTGCCTTTTCTATTTTTTGCTGAATAAGTTCTTTAAACTCCTTCAGGTCACTGTCACTGTAACGTTGTCTTTCTTCTGCCATGTTTTTTTTGTTTGAAATCGTTTGTGTTTTTTAGGGTGTGAAGAATTTCGAATTCTTCATTAAATTTCCGTTTACATCAAACTTTGTTTACCAATAATTTAAATTTCACGTCGTCAATTTCAATTTCATCAAAATTTGAAAGTGAATTTACAATTTCTATTTTATCTGACAATACTTCTTCCGAAATATATAGTTGATTGTTAATAAGTTCCTTTTCAAAAGGAGAGTTTGCCTCAACCTGAATGGTTATACGGTTTGTAAGGTCGAAACCTTTATCTTTTCTAAGGTTCTGTACACGATTGATGAATTCTCTCGCAATTCCTTCTGCTTTCAGTTCGTCGGTGATCGTCAAATCCAGTGCCACAGTCATTTTCCCTTCACTGGCAACCGTCCATCCCGGAATATCTTTGGTGAAAATTTCAACATCGTCCGTTGAAATTTCATAACCTTCGATTGTCATTTTTCCATCTTTTTCAAGCGTAGAAATTTGCTCAGCACTTAAACCTGAAATCGTTGCGCCCACGGTTTTCATGTCTTTTCCAAGCCTTGAACCTAATGTTTTAAAGTTGGGCTTAATCTGTTTCACGATCAGGTGCGAAGCTTCGTCAGCGTTGATCAGTACCAGCTCTTTCACATTAACTTCCTGTTTGATGAGTTCGGAAACGGCTAAAATCTGTGCTTCAGTCTTCGAATCCAAAACCGGAATCATTACTTTTTGAAGGGGCTGACGAACCTTGATATTTTCTTTCTTTCTCAAAGAGAAAACCATTGATGTAATCTGTTGCGCTAAATGCGTTTTTTCAACTAAATCCTGATCGATAAGTGCTTCATCCGCTTTCGGGAAATCCGTTAAATGAACTGATTCTGCCTGATCCTTCCCGGTAATTTTATTTAAATCCTGGAACAGTTGATCCATAAAGAACGGCGCAATGGGAGCCGCAATTTTAGCAACGGTTTCCAGACAAGTGTACAAAGTTTGGTAAGCCGAAATTTTATCATCCGAATAATCTCCTTTCCAGAAACGTCTTCTGCAAAGTCTTACATACCAGTTGCTTAAGTTGTCATTCACGAAATTGTTAATCGCTCTTGCAATTTTCGTTGGTTCGTAATCGTTGTAAAATTCGGTAACTTCTTTTACGAGAAGATTTAATTCAGACAAAATCCAGCGGTCAATTTCCGGACGGTTTTCAACTTCTTTTTCTGAATAATTAAATCCGTCAACATTCGCATAAAGCGCGAAAAACGAGTAAGTATTGTATAAAGTTCCGAAGAATTTACGGCGTACTTCATCAATGCCTTCCACATCAAATTTCAGGTTTTCCCAAGGATTTGCGTTGGCAATCATATACCATCTTGTCGCATCGGGACCAAATTTCTGTAACGTTTCGAATGGATCAACAGCGTTTCCGAGACGTTTAGACATTTTTTGTCCGTTTTTATCCAAAACCAAACCGTTCGACATCACATTTTTATAAGCAACCGAATCAAAAACAGCTGTTCCGATGGCGTGAAGCGTATAAAACCAACCTCTTGTCTGATCAACTCCTTCCGCGATAAAATCCGCAGGGAAAGCTTTTCTTTCATCGATCAGTTCCTTATTTTCAAACGGGTAATGAAGCTGCGCGTACGGCATAGAGCCGGAATCAAACCAAACATCAATCAGATCGGATTCGCGTTTCATCGGTTTGCCGGAATCTGAAACCAAGATAATTTCATCCACAATGTTCTTATGCAAATCGATTTTCGCATAGTTTTCTTTGGACATGTTTCCGTTTTCAAATCCTTCAAAAGGATTTGTGGACATGAAACCAGCGTCAATAGATTTCTGAATTTCAGTCATCAGTTCTTCAACAGATCCGATGATTATTTCTTCTTTCAAATCCTCGCTACGCCAGATCGGTAGCGGAATTCCCCAATATCTGGAGCGGGAAAGATTCCAGTCGTTTACATTTTCCAGCCAGTTTGCAAAACGTCCTTCACCGGTGGATTTCGGTTTCCAGTTAATGGTTTCGTTCAGTTCTACCAAACGGTTTTTCACAGCCGTCATTTTCACGAACCATGAATCAAGTGGATAGTAGAGGACTGGTTTGTCGGTTCTCCAGCAATGCGGATAACTGTGAACGTATTTTTCAACTTTAAAGGCTTTGTTTTCCGTTTTTAACAGGATGGCCAGTTCAACATCCCAGGACTTTTCCGGAGCTGAACCTTCATCGTAATATTCGTTTTTAATATATTTTCCAGCAAAAAGTTCAGGTGTATTTCCACCTGAAATAAATTTCCCCTGGAGATCAACCAAAGGCACAAGGTTGCCGTTATCATCCTTCACCAACATTGGCGAAATACCATTCTCTTTGGCAACGCGCGCATCATCCGCACCGAAAGTTGGCGCGATGTGTACGATTCCAGTTCCGTCTTCTGTTGTAACGAAATCTCCAATGATTACTTTAAACGCATTTTCAGGATTTTCAGCCGGTAAAAACCATGGAATTAGTTGCTCATACACGGTTCCGGCAAGATCTTCACCGGTGAATTCAGCGAGAATTTGATAAGGAATTACTTTGGTTTCTGAAGTGTAATTCGCGAAATCTTCATCGCTTCCCTCCGAATATTTTTTTCCAAAGTTCTTTTGAACCAAGACTTTAGCTAAAATAATACTGATTGGCTCAAAAGTGTACTGATTGAAAGTTTTAACCAAAACATATTCGATGTCTCTACCTACGGCTAAAGCGGTATTTGAAGGTAAAGTCCATGGCGTCGTCGTCCACGCCAGAATGTGAAGTGGCAGTTGGTTTGTGGCCTGTGCTGAGCCTGCCGAAGCATCAAATTCTGCCCAGTGATTTACGCCGCCACAGGTTTCGTTTTCTAAATTGATGCTTTTGCCGGAATTCAGTTTTAAATTTAAAGTTTCCGACAGTTTTTTAACTTTAAACTGAGCAACAACGGTTGTGTCTGAAACATCGCGGTAAGTCCCGGGCTGGTTGAGTTCGTGTGAACTTAAACCTGTTCCTGCGGCTGGCGAGTAAGGCTGAATGGTGTAGCCTTTGTACAACAAACTTTTGTCGTAAAGCTGCTTCAGAAGCCACCAAACGGTTTCCATGTATTTTGGCTCGTAGGTAATGTAGGGATCTTCAAGATCAACCCAGTAACCGATTTTTTCTGTAAGGTCATTCCAAACATCGGTGTAGCGCATTACTGCATTTCTACAGGCCTGATTGTATTCTTCAACGGAAATTTTAGTTCCGATATCTTCTTTGGTAATACCTAATTCTTTCTCCACGCCCAATTCTATAGGCAGGCCGTGCGTATCCCAACCAGCTTTCCGGAAAACCTGTTTCCCGTTCTGGGTTTGGTAGCGACAGAAAATATCTTTCAGTGCTCTCGCCATCACGTGGTGAATCCCCGGCATTCCGTTGGCAGAAGGCGGACCTTCGTAAAAAACGTACTCAGGTTTTCCCTGGCGGATTTCTACAGATTTTTTAAAGGTTTGATGCTCATTCCAGAATCCTGAAACATTTTGAGCGACCGCGGTGAGATCTAGATTTTTATATTCGGTAAACTTCTTCATTGTCAGTCAGTTCAAATAGATTGATCCTAATTAAGTTTGCGAATATAGCAATTTTTGACGTATTTTAAAGGCTAATTTTCAGGTTTCGGGATGGAGATTTCTACCGTTGTTCCGCTTGCGATATTATTTTCGTGAAGATCGGTGTAAACAACACTGAAATTACCGGCGCCGAAATAATTTTTCAACATATCACGCGCGATTTCAATTCCAAGTGATTTGGTGTGCGTGCTGCGGATGGCGTTGATCTTTGCAGCTCTGTCTCTGCCGATTCCGTTGTCGGTGATTAGGATAAGAATTTTATCCGGTACTGATAATATTTCGACGCTAATTTTTTTATCGTGTACTGCCGCAATCCCGTGCAGAATGGAGTTTTCTATAAAAGGCTGCAGTACCATAGGTGGCAATCTCACCCGATCGGTATCAATATCCGGGGCTGCGTGAATCGTGAAATCTATTTTATTTTCAAACCGCAGATTTTCAATGTCCATATAGAGTTTCAGAGTCTGTAATTCCTCCGTGAGGGTAAATTCCCTCAGAGATGAAGCTGCTAAACTTATGCGGATAATTTTTGAGAATTTTGTCAGATAATCTACGGCGTTTTGGGAATCGTTTTCGAGAATGTAATATTTTACAGAATTCAGCGCGTTGAAAATAAAATGTGGATTCATACGGCTTTGCAACAGTGAAAACTTAAGGTCAGAGATTTCCTGCAGGTATTTTATCTCGTCGTTTTCTACGGTTAAACGTTTTTCGTTTTCCCGGATCATTTCATCTTTAAGCCGTTCATTTCTCTGCAGTTCGAGAATTAAATCTTTGTGAAAGGTTACTTTTTGCTCATGAGTAATCCTTTGTTTATGACCTAAAGCCAAGGAAAATGCGATATTTTCAATCAGTAAACCAACGAAATAAACAAAATCGCCCATTTTCCGGCTTAGATTGAGAGCAGGAATTTCGCGCACCGTTCTTTCTCCAACTATGGAACAGATAAATAAGATGATTCCGCCGAAAATGATATAATATTTAAGATTGTTCTTTATTTTAGTGAGGATATAAAATGCAATTATCGTCTGCAATGTAATTAGATATATGAATGCATTTTTGTACCAATTGAAGATATGATCTAAACCATAAATTTTGTGTCCAATAAATATCAAAGCGCCTGCAGTTAAAAGTACGATTACCGGAAAGACAATAATGCGGTGCCATTTCCGGTTAATACTTTTAATATTTAAAAATTCCGCGAAAAAGAAAAAATAGACACAGTTGAATACGATCGTGAAAAATATTTTGGAATCGTTATCCAGACCAGCTGTTTTAGAAAGTGAAGCTACAAAGCCGCTTTCCGCAACAGGCATATAGGCAATGAACGAAAACATGGTATAGAGACTGTAAAGCAGGTAAGATTTATCTTTATTCTGCAGAAACATCCCAAGATGAAATACAGCAAGAAGAAGTAACCCACCCAATACCGTATACAGAATGCTGTTGTGGGCGTCCTTTTCGATAAGGGCAGTAAAAAGATCTGTCATACTGTACCGGAGTTTATTCAAAAATAGAAATTTATATCATAAAGCGTGAAATTTATTAATTTATTGCAAATTAATCTTCTCCTTTATCGTTCTGAGGTATTGTTGTTTCCGCCTGCATCAGCCGTTAGAAATACGATTATCGCAGTGAATTCAAAGCTGGCGGAAATAACATTAAAAAAAAACTTCTACTTTTGCAAAAATTTTCTTGATGTCAAAAAATTTAGTCATTGTAGAGTCGCCGGCGAAAGCAAAAACCATTCAGAAGTACCTGGGAAAGGATTTCGAAGTGAAATCCAGTTTCGGACACATCCGCGATTTACCCAAAAAAGGAATGGGGATTGATTTGTCAACATTCACCCCGGATTACGAAGTTTCTCCAGATAAAAAGAAACTCGTTGCCGAACTGAAAGCCGCAGTGAAGAAAGCCGATATGGTATGGCTTGCTTCCGATGAGGACCGTGAGGGTGAAGCGATTGCATGGCATCTTGCAGAGGAACTGAAATTAAAAGACGACAACACAAAACGTATTGTATTTCATGAGATCACCAAAAATGCAATCCTCAAAGCAATAGAAAATCCCCGTAAAATTGACCAGAATCTGGTAAACGCGCAACAGGCAAGAAGAATTCTGGACCGTATCGTAGGTTTCGAAATGTCACCTGTACTTTGGAAAAAAGTAAAAACAGGACTTTCCGCAGGTCGTGTGCAGTCTGTAGCGGTACGTTTGGTGGTAGAAAGAGAACTCGAGATAAGAGGTTTTCAACCTAAATCAGCGTTTAAGGTTGAGGGTGTATTCCTTAATAATAACAAGCAGGAAATTTCTGCAAAACTTAAAAAAGACTTTGCTAAAGAAAGCGATGCCGAAGATTTCCTGAATCTTTCCCAGAACACAGAATTTAAAGTTCTGAATGTGGAAACAAAACCCGGAACCCGTACTGCTTCAGCGCCATTCACCACTTCAACTTTGCAGCAGGAAGCAAGTAACCGTTTGGGCTATGGCGTAACTGCGACAATGCGGGTAGCGCAAAGGTTATACGAAGAAGGTTTTATTACTTATATGAGAACCGATTCCGTGAATCTTTCTCAGGAAGCCATCAATGGCGCAAAATCTCAGATTATATCTGAATTTGGTGATCAATATTCCAATCCGCGTAATTATACGACGAAATCCGCGTCAGCCCAGGAAGCCCACGAAGCTATCCGCCCGACAGATTTTTCTGTAAAGAGAATCGGCGATGAGCAGCTTAATAAACTGTACCAGTTAATTTATAAAAGAACTTTGGCAAGTCAGATGACGAATGCCAAAATCGAAAAAACGGTGATCGAAATCGGTAATCCGAAACTTCCGCAGCATTTCGAAGCGCAGGGCGAGGTTATTGTTTTTGACGGTTTCCTTAAAGTATACGGAATCACAAAGACCGATGAAGATGACGAAGAAAACAATGAAAAGTTATTACCGAAAGTTTCGGTAGGAGAAATCCTGGATTATAAGAAGATTGAAGCCACCGAAAAATTCACAAAACCCGCTGCAAGATATACCGAAGCAGGCCTGGTGAAAAAATTGGAGGAATTGGGCATTGGAAGACCTTCAACCTACGCGCCAACCATCCAGACGATACAGAACCGCGAATATGTAGATAAACGTGAGATTCTTCCGCAGGAACGAGAAATTCTCAAGATGTCTCTGAGTAAAAAAGAGCTCAAAAAAGAAATCTTAACAGAAAAATTCGGCGGTGATAAAAATAAATTTGTCCCAACCGATATTGGTGAAGTGGTAAATGATTTCCTGACGCAGAATTTTGCTGAAATTTTAGACTTCGGATTTACGGCAAAAGTAGAGCAGGATTTTGATGAAATAGCCAGCGGATCAGAAAAGTGGAAAGAGGTTTTACAGAGCTTTTACAAAGATTTTCATCCTAAAATTGCTGATGTAGAAGAAAATGCTGACCGCGCAAACGGAGAAAGAATACTTGGTGTTGATCCTAAATCCGGCAAAAATGTAATCACAAGAATAGGCAGGTTTGGACCGATGGTTCAGATTGGCGAGCAGGATGACGAGGAAAAACCGATTTTTGCAAGTCTGATGCCTTCGCAGAATATCGCAACAATAACGTTAGACGAGGCTTTGGAACTTTTCAAAGTACCTTTTGATTTAAAAGAGTTTGAAGGTCAGTCGGTTACAGTCGGGGTCGGCAGGTTCGGGCCTTATGTGAAATGGGGCGAAACTTTCATCAGTATTCCACGTGGGGAGGATCCTCTTTCTGTTACTCAGGAACGTGCAGAAGAAATCATTAAAGAGAAAAAGATTGCAGATGCACCAATCGCAACTTATAAGGGCGAGCCGGTAACAAAAGGAAGCGGGAGATTCGGACCGTTTATTAAATACCAGTCACTTTTCATTAATGTTCCGAAGCGGTATGATTTCGAAAATCTTTCTCAAAGCGACATTAACGAACTTATCGATGCAAAGCTTGAAAAAGAAGCCAACCGATATATTCAGCAGTGGGAAAAAGAGAAAATCTCCATTGAAAATGGCAGATGGGGCCCATTTGTTAAATTCGGGAAAACCATGTTTAAAATTCCGAAAACAAAGAAAGATGAAAAATATAGTGCAGAAGAGCTAGCAGAGGTTTCTTTGGATGAGGTTAAAAAATGGATCACCGCACAGGATAAAAATGCGTTTAAGGAAAAACCTAAAAAAGCGGCTGCCAAGAAAACTACAGTTAAAAAACCTGCCGCTAAAAAGCCTGTGGCAAAAAAGAAATAATTTTCAAAATACTAGAATATAAGACCTGATGATTTATTCATCAGGTCTTTTTCTTTTAAAACGTAACGGTCACGGCAGTGATCGCCAGAAAGTATCATTTTATAGCAATTTAGCTTTGAAGTATTATCTAATTTACAAGGCATTGCATATTAATTTTTTATGAGAGGGGCAAAATCTTCTGAATCGCTTTCTACGACGGTTTTTATCTCATATATAGTGACTTACATTCGGTGAAAATTTTATTTCTGAAGGTTTAATTGTGAAAATTTTTAGTTTGAATGTGGATTATATTTATATATTTGCCTCCGCACAGATGAATTTAGGAAAAAAATACTATTAGGATTAGGAAACACAAACACAAACGATGTTAAAAAAATTTACAAGTTAATCTTTGTAATATTTTTTATCTATGACAAGACTTCATCTGTTAGTATTTTGCTTTTTAGCAAATGCTGCGTATTCGCAGTCAGCGAATTACGCTAAAGCTCCCAACAGTTACATTTACGATTTAGAATTAGCCCAGTCAAAAAATTACGGGGGCATAGAAATTCCCGTTAGAAAAGCTTATGAAATGTGGTCTAATTACGAGTATTTGAAAACCAACGGCTCCTTTACTCCGATTCCTGCCGGAATTCAGTCCGCTTCAATTTATTGGGAAGATGTTCCGGGACTTGTAGAAAAAGTGAGTATTTCATCTTCTTCCAATCCGGCGGATTCTAAAATCAAGGTAGCTATCAATAAAGGCAAAGGCAAGGGTAATGCTGTAATAGCCTTTAAAGTTGACGGAACCATATACTGGAGCTGGCATATTTGGGTAACCGATGATCCACAGAATGGGGTAGCTTATTATCATGGTACAGAAACTGATATTGATGGAAATCTGATTAGTGTCGAATACATGGACCGGAATTTAGGCGCTGTTACCGATAGTTTTTTGGGTAACGAGTGGCAGAAATCCGGTGGTTTAATGTATGAATGGGGCAGAAAAGATCCATTTCCGCCTTTAGTTTACAAGGATGCAGATTTCTATGAAGTTTCCGGCGAAGTAGGAGTTTTGAGACATCGTCAGATCGATCCTGTAAATACGATTCCGGTGCAGGTAAGACCTTTCAATGAAATCGAAAAAAACATAAAATATTCGGTCAACAATCCGATTACGTATATTATTAATACTGATGCTACCGGAAACTGGTTTTCGAGCAGCAGATACAAAGTTGCAGGAACAAGTCCCAATTACGTAACCTGGGATTTATGGTCAGATAATGCGAAAGGCGGCAACAGCAACGGCAACAGTTCTAACGCAGCACTGAAGAAAGAAAGCCGCTCTTATGAACTGAAGTCTGAACTGGATCCATGTCCGAACGGCTGGCGTGTACCATCTTATTACGGCCGCGAAACCCAGAACAATAATTTAGCTTTCTTCGGAAAGCATGACTGGAATAATGATGATAATGTGGTCGCAAACAGACAGCTTTTTCCCACCTCTGTAAATCCAAGTCTAGACGGGACCAAGGTTTACCCAGGTTTGGGAATGGATTTCACCAATGCACAGGGAGGAGCCAGAAACTTAGGAGTTGTACCCGTTTCGGGCGGATACGTATATTATCCTAATTCAACTGCACCTAATGCGCCGGTAGGCATCACATTTCAGGACGAAAATGCCAACGGTGGTCTGTGGAGTGCTACTTATGCCTACGATGGGGCAAGAATATTTTCAATGGTCTCAGATCCTTTCAGGACAAATACCAGCGTAGGCCTTCATGCTATTTATAATAACCAGACTAATCCTACCAAATCTGGAAATGCAGTAAAATGTATGAAAGATCCCAATCTTGCAAAAATCGGTGATTTTCCGACAGAATATTTTGCAAGTTCCAAAGAAAACTACACTGAAGGTTTAGAGAATCCTAACTCTTATGTGGTTGTAAATCAAAGCGAATTACAGATTCCGGTGAGCAAGGCATTTTCAGTCTACAATCAGATTCTGTCTGACCAGGAAATGCTGGATGACAAAGACCTTATTGCAAACGTACTATGGACTACCAATACAGCATTGATCGAGGAGGCGTATATTAATCATCATCCTAAAGATGCCAGAAAATCCTCAATCATTCTTAAGCTGAATCCGTCAGAAACAGGAAACGCAGTAATTTCCCTTCACAATAATAACAAAGACAATCCTGTGCTTTGGAGCTGGCATATTTGGGCGACCAACGAAGATCCTACTGTAAATGCGGTCACTTATATTACAGAAAATGAAGTTCCTACGGAATATAATTTTGTAAACGCCACTGTAAGTAAAATGCCGCCTTTAAAAACTGTTTTTATGGACAGAAATTTGGGTGCGGAAAGCAGTGATATTAACTCTGGCTTGGCTGGCGGACTCCATTACCAGTGGGGAAGAAAAGACCCTATTCCTTCATTTGCAACCATGAATACTGACATCATTTACCTTGAATCAAAAGGACAGCAGGTATTTTGGCCCTATTTATCTTTTAAAGGTGAAACCATTAACTATATTGACCTGAACGGGAAGAATTATGAATATGATTATACAGATTCTTATGAAGTTTACGGATCATCAAATCCTCTGCGCTCCAAGAAAATCAGCGAAAATATCCAGTATTCGATACAGAATCCGCTAAGGTTTTTATACCACAAAGGAACGGGAGCAATCTACGATGGCGGTAACCATTATGGAAATGATTTGAAAAAAGTACGCGATTGGGTTTCCGATGAGCATGGGGCAGCAGATAACCGATGGGGGCATGCAGACAAAAAATCACCTTTCGATCCCTGTCCTGAAGGCTGGCGTGTACCCGATGTTTCCCTAACACATCTTTACATCGGTTCCAAAGGAAATTCACCTTGGTTCAATAGCTACAGTAATGATGCCTACGGTAAACCCGGCGTAATCCAGGACCAGTGGCACGATATCGCCAACTTTTACAAAGGTAGTTCGGCCGGAAACAACGGCTGGAAATTCGAAGATGCATCTTTTGCCATCGGGCAGTTCCCTAAAGACGGTATAAGAGGCGAGTTAGGAGGAAATAAAGTAACACTGGAAAGAACCGGAGTTTGGACCGCAGCTATGGCAGATATGAATACAGGTTTTGCACTTGCAATGCAGTTTGAGGGGAATAAAATGCAGTCCGGAACCGGGGTGTATCCACAGGCAGGCATGAACGTGAGATGCGCTAAAGATGAAAAAAGATTGCTGGGAACTCCTGTAGAGAGGAGCAGCCAGACGCTTACCACGCAGCAGCCGCAGACCGTAATTCAGCAGCCTGAAAACCGTGACCTGCAGGTTTATCCCAATCCTTTTAAAGATGAATTTTATGTCGCTAATCCCGATGCAGTGGGTTTCGAGATCTACGATTTCAGCGGTAAACTTATCCTTAGTGGCAAGATTAATAACCAGAAAGTATCGGCTGGTAAGATGCAGAACGGAATTTATCTCATTAAAATTTCAATGAAGGATGGCTCGGCACTTACTAAAAAAATGATTAAACAATAATTGACTAATTAATTACCCAAAGCACAATCTTAAGGTTGTGCTTTTTTTGTTACTTTTGTTGATCTAAACCTCACATTTTTCATTATCAGACCATGAACATCGAAGATATTATCATTCCGCCCCGAGAAATTAAAACTGAAAAATGGCAACTCGGCAGTGTTATATCTCACGAAATCCAGGAAAACGGCATTGTACTTATCTTCTGTTCAGACTATCGCGGAGTGAAAAATGGGGAAGCCGAAATTCTCGATTTCAGGAAAGTGAGGAATGAATTTTACAGGCTCTCCAAACTCGATTTCGAGGTTTCGTTATGTGATTTAGGCGATGTTATTTCGGGCAGGACGCATCAGGATACGCACTACATCCTTCAGGAACTTCTTTCTATGTGTCATTACAAAAATGCTGTTCCGGTAATTATCGGGGGGAGCAATGATCTGGCATTCTCTCTGTTTTCAGCACTTAATTTTCATCAGAAAAATTTAAATTATACTCAAATTTCAAATATTATTTCCCTTGCTAATGAGGGAGAAGAAATTACTGAAAAGAATTTCCTTTCAAGAATCTTAAGTTCAAAGAACTTCACCATTAAAAATTATCACCACCTGGGCTATCAGAAACATCTTAATGAAACAGACTCGGTAAAATTGATGAAAGAGGTTGAATTTGATGTGTTAAGGCTTGCAGAAATGATGAATTCTACCGAAAAAACCGAACCTTTTTTCCGGCGTGCAGATTTGGTAACAGTAAATTGCGATGCGGTAGAAAGTCTTGGCGACGGATTTTCGGTAAACCCTCAGGTGAACGGATTGAACAGACGCGAAATCTGTGCCTACATGAAAGAAATTGGCCTAAGCGAAAACCTGAAATCAGTCGGGATATTCAACTTTAATGCACATTCAGATACATTCATCAATCACCAGTTGCTTGCGCAAATGATCTGGCATTTGATCGAGGGCATAAATATTCAGCACTCGCATCCCAAAGACCGCCAGTACGAAACCTTCTGGGTGATGATTGACGAGGAGCAGTATGCATTTAAACGCGACAGTTTTTCGGGATTGTGGTACTTTGGCGACGAGGAGAAACCGGAAAATCTTATTCCGTGCTCCCGCCTGGAATATGAAGAGGCGAAACGCGGTCATTTAAATATCCGGTTTATGAAAAACTGATCTTTTTTAAATGACCTTAACAATTTATATTCAGGTAATTACAATCGCATGACAAGAAGAGAGCACTTAAGAAAAACGGTTAAAAACATCAAAAATCAGTTTGTAGGAGAACCGGTGCATCGGAGGCATTTTCTGGCGGCGTTTTACAACCACTACATTTCTAAAAACCTAAGGCTGCCGGTTTTCATTAGATTTCCTAAGGCGCAGTTCAAATACCAGAATGTAACATTAGAAACACGCCCGAATACGATTGATTTCTGGGCAACACTGGAAAGCTACGAACCGGATCTCACCCAATTTCTCACCGAATTTCTGAATGGTGAAAAGGGTACTTTCATCGATGTGGGTGCGCACATCGGCAGGTTCAGTACGCTAATGTCAAAACAGGGCTGGAAAGTGATCTCCTTTGAACCTTTAAAAACGAATTTCAAGGCCCTTGAGCACAATTTGAAGTCAAATGGAGTTTATGAAAATGCGCAGATTTTTAATGCGGGGCTTGGCAATAAGACCGACAATGAGACCATCTATTTCAACAGTCTTGAACTTGGCGAAGCGTCTGTAAGCGAAAAAAATGGCGACAGCAAAGATGAGGTGAAGATTCTTCGGTTTGATGATCTTTACAAAGATTTTAAAATTGAGAATTTGTGCATCGTGAAAGTTGATGTGGAAGGTTATGAGGAAGAGGTTCTGGAAGGAATGCACGAATTTGTAAGCAAGCACAAACCGCTCTTTGTCATCGAACTTTGGGCAGAAAAATCGCCTAAATTGGTTGAATTTCTGAAGTCGCAGGGTTATAAGCGGTTACATATTTTCTGGTTTGTAGAAGAAAAACACAGCCCATACATCAGCCAAATGTACGAGAGATACAACCGCTACCAATTGAATTATGACTATGAGTAAATCTTTACCCGGCATTTTCTCAAATCCATTTCTGCTTATCCTGGTTACGGTACTCATTAAGATTCCCGTGTTTTTTACGCATCATATTCAGGAAGACTCTTTCATTACCTGGCGTGTCGCAGGCAATTTGCTCAATTATGGCGTTATAGGTTTTAATGGCGAAGAAGAGCTTTCCGCTTCCACAACGCATCTGTATTTGCTGGTGTCTGCTTTTTTTCAGCTGAATTTTGGGGAATATTTTATTTATCCGCTGCTTGTTTTTAACTGCGTTCTTTTTGGAATAGGATCATGGTGGTTAGGAAAAGTTCTGTTTCGGAAAGACCTGCTGAACCGTGGAATTTTTGTGATTTTACTGAATATGGTTCCGCCGGCGCTTACTGCATCCTGCCTTGGAATGGAGTATGGAATCCTGTTTTTTCTTTACAGCGGCCTTATCTATTTTGGTTTACGGAAGGGCAAAGAATGGGCATATTTCGTCTTCCCGGTACTGCTGCTTTGGACCAGAATCGATACCGTCATATTCCTGGGTGTATTTTTTGTAGCGGATCTTATCATCAGAAAAAAACTCAATCCGGCTTTTATTCTCGGAGGAATTGTAGGCCTAGCCAGTGTGGTGGCTTTTAATATGATTTATTTCGGTGAACTTGTAAACCATACCATTACGGCTAAAAAAATTGCCTATAAAAATCTCTCCAGAAATAATAGTTTAGAGTTTCTGCTCTTCCAGTGGGCGTATTACGGCGGACTGATCAAAAAGTATTCACTTTTTACATTTTTGATATTTACCGGTTTTCTTGCCGCTCTTGGATACGGCATCTACAAAATGATAAAGGAACCGGCCCAGATTACCTTTCCTACCAAAGTTATTTTGCTGGCCATGTGTGCCTTTGCGCTGATTAAAATTACGGTTTTTGCTTTCCTGCAAGCCTATTTCGATTGGTATTACTGGCTGCCACGGGTTTTTCTGTTTGTGGTGGTTTTATATTATTTGCTTCGGTTTGTCCCTGTTAGAAAAGCAGTTCTGTTGCCATTGATCTTTACATTTTGTATAAGTTTATATGGATTCCAACTGCTGCAGTCGTGGGCAATCGGTTATATGGAGGAGACCCAGAGGATGCAGATTGCAAAAGATATTCAGAATGAAAATCCCGACATTGGCGAGTCTATATTTTTGGAACCGGCCGGCAAAATACCGTATTATACTCATTTATACACTTATGATGAAGTAGGCCTGGTCAACAAGAAAATAACTGCTCACATGCAGAAAGATGAAAAGTACTGGTGGATGAATGCTGTAAAGGAATATAAACCCAATTATATTGTGACCATCATCTACAAACCCGGTGACGCAAAAAGTTATTACAGAATGACTGCTACTGATAAGGCTTATTTCGACTCCCATTATCAGTTTATAAAAAGCTATCCGATTGCAGAGCTTCACCAGAATGCGCCCCAAATTCTGCGCTGGATTTACGGAATCCGCCCAATTGGTCAGGATTATTACTTGTATCACTTAGCCAAATAAAAAGGACAGTTGATGATAAAAGTTTCAGTTATTGTTCCTGTTTACAACGTTGAAAAATACCTCAGAAAATGCTTGAATTCTTTGGTGAATCAAACTTTACAGGAAATTGAGATCTTAATTGTGAACGATGGCAGCCCGGATTCTTCACAAATAATTATTGATGAATTTGCGGCAAAATTTCCTTTAAAGATTAAATCTTTCGTCAAGGAAAACGGAGGACTGAGTGATGCCAGGAATTTTGGTCTCGATCGCGCAACGGGAGAATTTATGGCGTTTGTCGACAGTGATGACTCGGTTTCTGAAAGTATGTTCGCTGAAATGTATGCGCTGGCCAAAAAGCACAATGCGGAAATGGTCATCTGCAATCTGCAGAAAGTTGACGCGGCGGGAAACGTAAAGCAGAAACTTACCCAAATTCCCAATATGCCGGAACGGATTGTTCTGGAAGATCATTTTTCCGTCTTCGCGGATTTATCATATTTCGCGTGCAATAAAATTTTCAGAAGCGATTTATTTGATGAAAAAAGATTTAAAAATGGCATTCATTTCGAGGATATTCACCTGATTCCTCAGCTGCTTTTAGAATGTACCGTAATTGCCCAGACACAGAACTATCATTATAATTATCTTGAACGGGAAGACTCCATCTCCAGAACGCACACAGAAAAAGGTTTGGATATTCTGCATGCCGTTGATGAGGTTGAAAAAGCGTTTGAAAATTCCAGATATTCCCAGCAGAAAAAGGAAATAAAAAACTTTAAAATTCTGGAGGGCATTTATACTTTTCTTGCCTATCTCGCTTTTGTGAAAGATGAACAAATCTATCAGAACATGTCTCAGGAACTGAAAGTTTTCCTCCGTAAAAATAAGATTTCCACTGTAGATATATTGTTGTATCGCCGTTTCGGAAGGAATTATCTGCTATATTTGCCATTGAAGAAAAAAATTTATTATTTGCTGTATTTCATTGGGCAGGAAAAACTGCTGCGGAAATTGGTATAGAACACGAATCTATTTATGCCCATTCTACATCCCGTTTTTACCGTAATTTTCCTCTTTCTTGCATTTGCGAGTTACTGGGAAATTTTCCGGTTAGAGAAAAAGCAGAGTGTTTTTACGTGGGTTACCGCCATCCTGATTATTCTTGCAATAGGTTTTAGAATAGACGTGGGAGCAGATTATCCTGTCTACAAAATGCTGTTCTCCGGATTTGCGATTTATACTACCTACGGAGATGTTCTCGATAAGGCACTTTTCCGCCCGAATTCGGAAGAGATCGAATGGATCTTCGTGCTCATCAACAAAATGGTTTTCGATTTTGGATTTCCGTTCTATATTGTAACTTTAATAATGGCTGTAATTTCGGTCTCGCTGAAATTCACGGCTATTTATAAGAATGTTGCGTTTCCTACATTGGCATTGCTGTTTTATTTTATGCCGATTATGTTTTTCGAGGATTCGGGACAGATGCGACAGGGACTGGGAATTGCGGTTTGCGTGGCTTCTTTTAAGTTCATCAAAGAACGAAATTTACTCATGTTTTTGCTGTGCATTTATATTGCCCTGGGGTTTCATAAAACGGCAATCATATTTCTACCCGCGTATTGGCTTGTGCTGATACCCATGAACAGCAAAAGAATTTTCTGGGTTTTGGTAATTGCGCTGCTTTCGTCACCCTTCGAGCTTTACCGATTGGGTGGTGGTTTTTTTGGTTCTATTGCACCGCAGGACATTTCGGGTGCGTATACAGGTTATCTGGATGACCGGTACTATGGAACTGAGGTAGAAACCGGTCTGAATGATTTGGTGAAGATTATATTTATTGTAATTTTAATCCGATATGATAAGAAAGGCTGCGATGAGGTCTGGTGGTACGAATATATGAGAAATCTGGCCGTATTTGGAATGGCGCTGTTCTATTTCTTCCGGTCTAATGAAATCTTTGCAGTCCGGCTTCCGGGAGCATACATGTTTTTTGTAACAATGTTCTGCCTGAGCAATTTAGTATATGCTGTGAAAGGCCGGCAAAGACAGATTCTATATCTCGGATTTATGATGTATTTTGTAGCCATGTTTTTCTACTTTGGAAGTGGAAATGCTCACCGTGGCGGATTTACAACAGAACGGTATAAAAACGCACTTTGGTAAACACTAAATGGATGAAATAAAAGATTTACTCGCGCAATCCGGAATTCCGCAGTTCTATGTAAAATTGGGACTGGGAATCTTGTGTTCGTTTCTGCTGACATTTTATACGATTCCTACCGTGGTGAAAATTTCGAGACGAAAAAACTTGATGGATGAACCCGGAGCGCGCAGTTCGCATTTAAGAAAAATCCCTAATCTGGGCGGAATTTCTATTTTTTATTCCCTGGCAGTTTGCGCCTCTATTTTTGCGTTCGAACTTTTCGATCTGTATAAATTTCTGTTTGCTTCGCTGGTAATACTTCTTTACATCGGCGTGATGGATGATATCGTGGTGATGCGTGCTTATAAGAAACTCTTTGCACAGATTATCGTGACCTCACTTATTGTAATTGGTTCCGATGTGCGTATAAGAAGCTTTTTTGGACTTTTTGGAGTTTATGAGCTGAATTATTTTTTCAGCGTCGCGATTAGTATTTTTACTTTCATCGTGCTAATCAATGCATTTAATTTAATTGATGGTATTGATGGTCTTGCCGGGGGTTACTCAATCCTTTGCAGCGCGATGTTCGGAATCAGTTATTACAGGCTGGGCGAATACAATTATCCTCTTGTCGTGCTTTCCGGCGTCATTATCGGGTCGGTAATCGGTTTCCTGTATTTTAACCTTTCCAATTACCGGCAAAATAAAATATTCATGGGCGATACCGGATCTATGATTCTCGGTTTTCTTCTGGCATTTACGGCAATCTGTTTTATTGATATTTTCATTGATAAGCAACTGCCTGAAGTTCCAAGATATTATCTCCAGTCGGCGCCGGCAATTGCGATGGCTATTCTTATACTCCCGATTATTGATACGCTGAATGTATTCCTCATCAGAATAATATCCGGAAAATCACCTTTAGTGGCCGACAAAAATCACATTCACCATTCTTTGCTGAGGTTAGGCCTAACTCACCGGAGGTCAACTGTTTATATATTGCTGTACTATTTGTTTATCGTAAGTGTTGCATATTTCTTCCGCCATATTAATGTTAATCTTCTGCTTTTAGTCATTATAGTTCTTGGTTTTGTAGGCGCATATCTTCCGAAAGTTGTGTTATTATTAAGAAAACCTGTATAATTATTGTTATTTTTGTAAAAACCACATTTTAAAATGATGAAAACCCATAAAGTTTTATTTTTCCTCCTTATTCCTCTTCTGCTTTCGTCGTGCATCTCTACAAAAGACGTCCGGTATCTTCAGCCCAATGAAAGTCTGGTAATCAACGAAGAAGGTTTGGTTCCCTATAATATTCCCATTTACAGAGTGACTAAAAACGATATGCTGAACCTGAATATTGTAACTACACCAAAAGGCGACGCGGCACAGTTTTATTCCACATTAAATGCGCCGCCCGCTGCAGCGGTAAGTGCATCTTCAGGATCGAATTCTGCAGGAGTAATGAGCTCCGTTGGTGGCCTGGGCGGAAATTCAAATTTCTATTTCAACGGACTGAAAGTAGATTCCAAAGGAGACATCAATATCATGGGAATTGGTTTTGTAAAAGCGGAAGGAAGAACAGTTGAGGACATCACCCAGGAAATCCAAACAAGGGTAAATGAGAACTTCGTGGAAGGTAAATCAGAAGTCCGCCTCAATACCGACGGAATTACCTACTATATTTTAGGGGATGTGGAAACCATCGAAATTTCAGGTGAGAAAAAAGCACATAAAAATACTTTAACAATTACCGAAGCACTTTCAATTAATGGCGGACTCAACAGGACGGTGGACCGAACCAACATTAAAATTCATAGAAAGCTGCCGGAAGGGATAAAGATTGCCCAAATTGATCTGACCCGCGAGGATGTAATGAATTCGCCTTATTATTGGGTGCAGAACGGCGATGAGATTTTCCTCACCACCAGATCCAAAAACCTGAACGGATTAGGCAAAGATCCGATCCAGACTCTTACAACTGGGGTTTCTGTAATTACCACAGCAATGTCGATTTACTTAATCCTAACACGACTCTAATGATCCCCGGTAAAGAAAACACAAGTAAATCTGCCTCTCAACAATCCGAAAAAGTCGGTTCTTTCGCCTTTTTTGATGTTGAGCATTTCGTCAGAAGAATTATTAGAAACTGGTATTGGTTTGCACTGATGGCCGCCTTTGGCTATGCTATTTCGTGGGTGTACAGCAAGTATTATGCGCAGCGCATTTATGCTTCTAACCTGTCACTCAGTATTTCGAATAATACGGCTAGCTATTTTACTCCAAATCAATCGATTAACTTCATTTGGGGTCAGAATGGAAATCAGGACGGGATTTATCTGAAAAAGATGCTCCTCTCCCGTTCACACAACGAATACCTGGTAAAGCAACTGGACCTTTTCATTAATTATTCAACCAAAGGAGTCATCAAACAGACTTACCTCGACAAATATGATTCTCCGGTTTTTCTGGAAGTTGATAAAAGCCATCTTCAGCAGGTAAACTACCCTATTACACTTATTCCAAAAACCGGCGGAAGATATGAGGTTGTACTTCCGGATGAAGGTCAAACAACATCGCTCTATTCTTATGTTACGGAAAATTTCACGACCGTTTCCCCTTATAACAGGCCTGCTAATAAGGTGATTTCGGTGAACGAATGGTTTGTGTCCCCGAATTTTAAATTCAGACTGGTAAAAAATCCACAGCCGACCCCGATTGTTTTAGAGAATATTATCATAGATCTGTCAACTGTAAATCAAACAGTTAATGACCTGGTTTCAACCATCAATGTCGATTTCGATAAGGAAATCAATACCATTATGATTATTTCTAAAAGCGGTTATAATCTGAACGGAACGGTGAACTTTCTTAATACCTCGGTAGATGAACTGCAGAAAAAAAGACTTATTGACCGTAATACTGTAGATAAAAACACTGAAGATTATCTCTACGAAAATCTTGCGAAAATACGTAAGAAATTAGATTCCAGTGCTTTAGTGCTTAATAACATGAAGATCAGTGAAGGTCTGTATGATATTAAAGACCGCGATGAAAAAGCACTCTTACGGATCAAGGAGCTCGAAACAAAGAAAGCAGATCTCCTAACGCGGATTAATTCACTCAACAGTATTAGAAATACCCTTGCATCGCAGAATCTGGACCGAATGATCAGCATGAATGCAGCCGGAATTGAAGACGGCGTTTTCAGCGCCACAGTATCAGAGCTTAAAGCACTATATTTAAAGAGACGCGAACTTGCGTTGATTTACACCCCGAACTCGGAACCGATGCGCGAAATCAACAGGTTGATCAACGAAGCAAGAGGAAATTCTAATGGTTCTCTCCGAAATTATTATAGCACTTACCTGAACGAAATCGCTAAGATTGACAGGCTTATTGCAGGTGAAAGTGTAGATTTAGTAGCGTACCCGGAGAAAGAAAGGAAATATCTGGACGCAGAACGCGGATACAATATGATTGAAGCAACCTACAACACTTTGCTGACCAAACAGAACGAAACGCAGATACGGGTTGCCACCAATAAATCCGATATTACCGTAATCGATCCTGCAAAGAATTTGGGACAGGGACCTATTGCTCCGGACGTGCAGAGAACGAAATATTCTATCATCGGTGGTTTGCTTTTGCTGCCATTATTGATTATTGGAATTTCTGAAGTGTTGGATAACCGCGTGAGGAACATTAAAGAATTGCTTCAGGCCACCAGGATTCCGCTTCTTGGAGTTATCGGCAAAAATACACATGATAATAACCTTACAGTTCTGGAGCAGCCACGATCATCAATATCTGAGGCCTTTCGGGGAATACGTGCCAATCTGAGGTTCCTTCATAAAGAAGATAATAAATCAAAAGTGATTTTACTTACCTCTTCGGTGGGTGGCGAAGGAAAAACCTACATTTCAATCAACATCGCCTCGGTACTGGGTTTAAGCGGAAAGAAAACAATTCTTTTAGGAATGGATTTAAGAAAACCGAAGATTTTCGGGGACTTTAAAATTGATAATAAATATGGAATTTCTAACTATCTTACCGGTGAAGTAGACATGGAAAGGATTATAAATCAGACCAAAATCCCCAACCTTCATGTAGCGACATCCGGCCCTATTCCGCCAAATCCTTCGGAACTCTTAATGAGTGACCGCAATATAAAATTCCTTGAAGATCTGAAGAAGATCTACGATTTTATCGTCATCGATTCTCCGCCGGTTGGTCTGGTCGCAGATCCCTTTGAACTGATGAAATATGCGGATGCGAGTATTTATGTTGTAAGGCACGAATATACCGAGAAGTATATGTTGAAGATGATTACAGAAAAATACCAGAATCAGGAAGTGCAGAATCTGGGGCTGGTTTATAATGATTATCAGCAGCAGCAGGGCTACGGTTATGGCTACGGTTATGGTTACGGCTACGGTTACGGTTATTTTGATGAGGATAAGAATTACCAGGAACCCACGCTGATTAAAATCCGTAATAAACTGAGAAAACTTTTCGGCCGAGCTTGATCTTAATAACCCTCGCAGTGGAGGGTTTTATT
>JAANMX010000474.1_pt1 | contig 53018 bp, 42 predicted proteins | sample 7279681 | NCBI WGS metagenome assembly JAANMX01 (sample SAMN14094542, study PRJNA606508) | bioreactor metagenome | isolation source: A lab-scale SPAN reactor treating ammonium-rich wastewater day 351 | place: Ireland: Galway | collected 2018-01-01
CCCCTCTCCGTTCGTTGAGTTCGAGCGCGTTCGTGCGCGTTTCAGGCCGAGTCATCGCCGAACAGCATGAGTTCGCCCGGCTGCCTCGGCCTGCGGAAAGCGTCCGATGAGATAGGCATCCGACGCCTGTCGAGTCCGAGGCGCGCTTTGAAGACCTTGAACAGGCTGCCGATCTGCTCGGCACGCTCGCCCTCGCCCCTGAATCGCTTTCCGAAGCGGGAATCATTCAGCTCGCCGTCGCGCATCCTGCGTATCTCCGCTTCCACTCGGTCGGCGCGAAGCGGGTGCTCACGCCGAAGCCAGTCCAGGAACACGGCCTTGACCTGGTAGGGCAGGCGGAGCATCGTGTACGCGGCCGTGCGTGCGCCGGCGTCGCGCGCGGCTTCAAGGATCGCGGGAATCTCCGCATCATTCAGGCCTGGGATAATCGGGGCGACCATGACTCCGACCGGCACGCCGGCACGCGACAGGTCGCGAACGGCATCCAGCCTGGCACGCGGAGACGCCGCCCGAGGTTCCATCGTGCGGGCAAGGTCGTGGTCGAGCGTTGTCACGCTCACAAGCACCTGCACCGCTCCGTGCCGCGCGAGCGAAGAGAGCAGGTCCACGTCGCGCACGATCAGCGCGCCCTTGGTGACGATGGACACAGGCTGGCGGCACTCGGCAATGACTTCGAGGCACCGCCGAGTGATCAGCAGACGGCGCTCGACAGGCTGATAGACATCGGTGATGCCGGCCAGCATGATCGGCTCGCCCCGCCACGACGGTTTGCCCATTTCCCGCCGCAGGAGGTCCGGCGCGTCGAGCTTGGCGAACAGGCGCGTCTCGAAGTCCAGCCCGCAGGACAGGCCGAAGGTCTCGTGCGTCGGGCGTGCGTAGCAGTAGACGCAACCGTGCTCGCAGCCGCGGTACGGATTGACCGTCCAGTGGAACGGGAGGTCCGGGCTATCCACACGGTTGATGATCGTTCTTGCGTTGTCTCGGTACACGCGCGTGGGCGTCTGAACACCTTCTGGATGGTCGCGCAGCACCTCGTCGAGCGTCTCGCCGAGGACGTGCAGACGGACAGGCTCAAATCGCCCTCCGGGATTCACGCCCGACCCGCGCCCTCGGACTTTCCCGATCGACAACGCCCCGTCGTACTCATGCGCGTCCATGCCTGTCCCCCGGCCCACGGCTGACCCTAACAATACCCTGCCTTTGGTGCCCAGGCAACGGTCCGGGGTGGACGATCGGTCATGGTGAGCCTGAGGAGCCCGCACCCGACGATCCGGCGTAGACCACGAAATCGGCGCGTCCCAAGTCCGTATCGGCGAGCGACGGACCGGTCGAATCGATCACGCTGAGGGTGAGGATGCGAACTCCGGGCCGTGCCCGCCGGAGCAACTGGACAGTACCGCCCTCGAAGTCGGTGTGGAACCGACCGATCACGTGCACCACGGGCCGGTTGCCCTCTGCGAGCGAGCTCGCGACGGCATCCGCCATCGTGGCGTCCCAGAGCGACTGCGACCGAAAAATGGCGTCGATCATCCCCTCGCCCGCGTGGGACGCGTCTCCCATGCCGGACATGAGTTTGAAGAACTCTTCGCGGTAGCGGCCCGATGGCATCTCGGGCGGAATGACGAACAACCTCCGTTGCTCATCGGTCAGCGTTTCCAGCCGCGAGTACCCGCTCGTGCGCGCGAGCCGCACGTAGCGCCGCGGCGCGTTCGATGCGATCACCGGGCGGCCGGCGTGCTTCGCCGCCTCGACCATCGTCCGGTGCCCGTCGGGGTAGTTGCCCTGCGAGCGGCCCGAGGCCTTGCGGAACTGCTCTTCGTCGATGAGGCCACCGAGGTAGTCGTCGAGGTGGACCTGCGAGTCCCGCTCGATGAACTCGAGGCTCAGCGCGGCGCGATCGGTACGAGCCAGCACGTCCTCCCAGAGCGCGGCTGCGAACGCGAGGCCAAGCGGGTGGCCGTGCGTCTCGCCGATCATCACGGCGTCCGCGGCGGCAGCGGTCGAAACGAGTTCCTCCCAACCCGCGCGCTGGCCCGTGTCGCCCCGGTAGATCGATACCGCTTCACGCGGGTTGAGAGGGGCGGTCGCCTCGATCCGTCGGGGCGCGCCGGCGCACGCACCGAGCGCGAGTGAGGCCGCCAAACAGACGAACAGGAAGGAGCGGTTTCGTGATTGAGCCATGGGAAGAGCATGGCGTGCGGGCCGCGCCGCGTCAAACGCCACGCCCGCCCACGCCATAGAGTCTCACCATGGCATCTGGATTGACCGTTCGCCCTGCCGAGGAACGCGACGTCGCATCCATGCTCGACATCACCTGCCGCGAGATCAGGGAGGGCGTCGCTCACTTCGGAACTCGGGCGCCGACCATCGACGAAGCCTTGGCTGAATACGGCGCGCGCGGCGTCTATCCGTGGTTCGCGGCCGACCTGGAGGGCAGCGGTGTTGTGGGGTTCGCGAAGGCGGGTCAGTGGAAGTCGCGCGAAGCGTACCACTGGACGGCAGAGATCGGCGTCTATGTCCGTCCGGAGCATCATGGGGTAGGCATCGGCCGCTCTTTGTACGCCGCGCTCTTCCCGGCGATAGTGCAGGTGGGACTTCGCACCATCATCGCCGGCATCGCGCTCCCCAACCCGGCGAGCGTGCGACTGCACGAGGCCTTCGGCATGAGGCACGCCGGCACCATTCCCCGTGCGGGATACAAGCACGGCCGCTGGCTCGACGTTGGCTACTGGGTGCGGCATCTCGGCGAAGGCGACCCGGGGTCGGTCAACCCCACCACCGTCGCGACCACAGCGCGAGATTGACGAGCGGCCAGGCAGCATGCCAGTGACTCGACGGTTCGGCGCGGACGGCGGCGAGTGCGGCGGGATTCACGAGCGAGGCGAGGAAGCCGCTCGCTTCCAGTTCCGCCGTGAGGTCAGCGACCCACCGTTGGAATGGCAGCGGAAAACTTGCCTTGGGGCGGTCGAGCACGGGCTTCGGAAGCGTGCCGAAGAACGCACGCCGCAACGCGATCTTTGTTCGTGGATTTGGAGGAGCGATGGTTGCGTCGAAGAGTTCGCGCATCGGCACGGCCTCCGCCACTGCGGCGACGCGAACATCCGCAAAGGGCGTCCGGCTCTCGACACTTTCGAGCATGGTTGCGGAGTCGAGACGCTGGAGCAGACCAGTCAGGTTTACTCTGCGATGGAAGCGCAGGTGCGCTCGCAACGGCCCATCAGCCCGATCTGCCGCCGCTGCGTACTCGGCGCGGTAGTGCTCGACGAGCGCGGCGTCGCCCTCGACCGCCCGCCAGACCTCCGGGTTGATCAGCAATGCCTTCGCGTGCGGCGGAATCCAGGCGGCGCTAGCGAGTTGAAACATCCCCGGGTCGGCGTTCCCACGAGCGACGTGCTCAGCCGCGGCGAGCATCGGGTAGTCGTAGCCCGCCAGCAGCTCGTCAGCGCCCTCCCCGGAGAGTGTCACGGTGCAACCTCCTGCTCGGAGCGAGCGAGCAACTTCGTTGATCGCCACCTCATTCGGTGTGCTCAGAGGCATGCCGGTGCGCTGCACGAGCGATCGCCATCGTTCAGCGAAGAGCGTGCGTGTGACCTGTGCCTCGCTGTGATCGCTGCCGATCGTGGCGGCGACCTCGCACGCGAACCGGAAATCGTCCGATTGCGGCACGCCGTCGATCGGCGGCTCGTCTCTCGCTCCCGCGCACCATGTCCGCAGGCGTTTCGTTTCCCGCCGGGCGATCGACGCCACGATCGAACTGTCCAGCCCACCGCTGAGCAGGCAGCAGAGCGGCACGTCGGACCGCAGGTGCGATCGCACCGAGTCCTCGACCGCACCCCGAAGGTCATCCGCTGTCGCACGACCCGCGAACACCGGCGTTTCAACGGTTCCGACCCTCGCCCGCAGGTCGGGCGCGCGAAGATCGAACCGCACCCAGCGGCCGGGCGGCAGCACACGAACGTCCTTGAACAGCGTGCGCTCGCCCAGCGTCGTGCGGATCGTCGTCAGGTAGGCGCTGACCGCGACGAGGTCCGGCTCGGGCCGAAGCCCCGGATGCTCGAACAGAGCGGGGATCTCGCTTGCAAACAGGATTTCAGGGCCGCGGGGCGTCTCGACCCGCGCCCAGTAGAGCGGCTTGATGCCCAACGGGTCGCGGGCCAGCAGGAGCGTCTCTTCACGGTCGTCATGCAACACCAGCGCATACATGCCTCGCATCAACCCGAGGCCGGGTGGCCCGTTGATGGCAAGATGGTGCAGCGCCGTCTCGGTATCGCACGACGATCGATACTTAACGCCCGCGCACGCTCGCGCGGCACGAATCTCCGCGTCGTTGTAGAGCATCCCGTTGTAGACGATCGTGAACCGGCCGTCCGGAGTCATCATCGGCTGCCGGCCGGACGGCGACGGGTCGATCACGGCAAGCCGACGGTGCCCCAGAACGACGCCGCGACCGACGAACACACCCTCCCCGTCCGGCCCGCGGTGCGCCAGGCTCGCTGTCATGCGTTCGACCACCGCGCGCGCTGCTCTCCCCCACTCGCCCTCGGGGCGATGCGCGATCGACCGTTCATGCTCCACTGTCCGGCAAATGCCGGCGATCCCGCACATGCCCGGTCTATCGGCCCGCTCAGACCCAGACCTGCACGACCAGCCCCGGCTCCTTGCCGAGTTTGCTGGTCCACTCGCCCACGGCCGTGGTGACGAACTTCACCTCGTACTGCGGGTGCGCGTCGAGCCACTCGTTGATCTGCCGGTCGAGATAGGCGATGCCGTCGTCCGAGAGTTTCGAGTGAAAGCTGCGGACGTGGATCGCGCCGGTACCGGTGACGTTGGGCGAACGGCTCCAACAATCCTCGTGCCGCGTCCCTCCCCCGAAGGTCTTGATCTTCGGGTTCAGGCCCGCTGGGGCTGCGGGGGCGGTTCCTTCGATCGGTACGGCACGATTCTCAGGTGACGGCTCAGGGCGGTCGGGCATCGCGTGCCTCCTTGCCGTTCGGGCGAGTAGCCGCCAGCCTACCAGATCATTCGGGCGCTTGCTCGAACGCCCAGATGCCCCCATGCAATCGGCGACCTCGCAAGACTCGCCGTCGGCCCGAAAAGGCAACCTCGACCTCGATGTCAGCCGGCGACCTCCGCACAATCCGACAGGAACCAGCGGCAACCCGGACCACCGTCCCACGTTCGCCCGAGATCGCCCCCTCGTGCTGCAGGTACAGCCGCCGATGGTCGGGCATCGCCTCGGCCAAGAACGAGACGATCGAAGGGGCATCGACCCTCGCTGCCAGGCGGAATGCCAGCAGCGATCGGTCTTCGTCGGTCGCGTCCGGCCCCGGCTCGGCCGGTTCCATCAGCCAGTCGAAGTGGCGGCTGCCGTCGGGCAGGGTGTGTTCGAGCACGACCGTTCTTGGCACCGGGGATGGTACTGCCACGGCGAAGGCCGAGGCGGGTACCATGCCTGCCTGTCGGGCAAGGAGCGACCCATGCGGACATACGGGCCTGTCACGATCGTCGTTCTCGCACTCGCCGGCCTTTCCGGGCTGTGGGGCTGCGGTGCACGCCCGCTCAGCATGGTCCGAGCGGATGCCAATGCCCACTACTTCAACGGTCGCTACGAGCAGGCTCTCCCCTACAACCGCGAGTTCGTCGACCGCAAGCCCTCGGATGCCCAGGGACAGTACGAACTCGGCCGCACCCTGCTCGCCCTGAACCGCCCGGGCGACGCGCGCCAGCACCTGACGGTCGCCTACGACCTCGACCCGCAGAACGAGACCTACGTCGAAGCCCTCGCCGAGTCGATGCTCCGATCGGGCGATTCCGAGTCCCTCTACGCCTTCCTGCGGAGGCGGGTAAGCGAACGGGGTCGTGTCGAGGATCATCTTCGACTCGGCCGATTCGCCCATCGCCTCGGCAATGCGGACGAGGCTCACCGGGCCTACCTCAACGCTGCCGAGGTCGATGGCGGCCGCACGGTCGAACCGCAGCGAACGCTCGCCGAGTTCTACCGGGCGATCGGCGACGACGACCGGGAGGTCGAGCGGCTGCGCATGGTGCTGTTCTTCGAGCCGGACAATCCCCAGGCAGGGGCAAGACTGCGGGAACTGGGCTATGTCCCCGGGCCGAGTTTCGCCCTTCCGCCTCGCTGAATCGCGGCGTGCAGGTTGACGCGGGCAGCCGGTCTTCTACACTTCATCCGGATATACGGATGAAACGAACCGCCCCGGCCATCCCCGCGACCGCCATGCTGGCCGCCCTCAGCGAGCCGGTCCGGGTCCGGATCGTTCGCCTGCTCGAAGCGGAAGAGTTGTCGGTCGGCGAGGTGGCAAGCGTCGTGCAGTTGCCGCAATCGACCGTGAGCAGACACCTGAAGGTGCTTGCGGAAGCGGGGTGGCTGGCGCGGCGTGCGGCCGGGACCGCGACCTGCTACCGCGTCGTGCTGGACGATCTCCAGCCGTTCGCGCGGGCGGTGTGGGTGGCAATGCGCGACGAGACCGCCGGCACCGCCGATGTCGAGGAAGACAACCGGCGCCTCGCCGCCGTGCTCGCGGAGCGCCCCACCGATAGCCAGGCGTTCTTCGGCCGGATCGCGGGAGAGTGGGACAACCTCCGCCGCGAACTCTTCGGCGATCGCTTCACGCCGCTGGCCCTGCTTTCGCTGCTGCCCCGCGAGTGGACGATCGCCGATCTCGGATGCGGCACGGCGAACGCCGCGGAGTGGCTCGCACCGCGGGTCGGGCGTGTCGTCGCCGTCGATCGATCGGAAGCGATGCTCGATGCCGCACGCAAGCGGCTCGGCAAGGCAAAGAACGTGCAGTTCAAGGCCGGCGACCTGGAACGGCTGCCGCTCGCCGCCGCCAGCGTCGATGCGTGCGTGTGCGTGCTCGTGCTGCACCACCTGCCGGAGCCTGAGGCCGCCCTGCGAGAGATGGCGCGCGTGCTGCGGACGGGTCGGCGCGGCGGCGCCGCGCTCATCGTGGACATGGTCGAGCACGGACGGACCGAGTACCGCCACACGATGGGCCACGCTCACCTCGGATTCTCGGCGTCGCGAGTGCGGGAGATGTACCGCGGCGCGGGCTTCGAGGACGTGCGGGTCGAGTCGTTGGCCGCCGAGTCAACCGCGAGAGGCCCCGGATTGTTCGCCGCCGTGGGATGGAAGAAGGGTCAGGAGTGAGGTCCGGGGCCTGCAATGCCGCGCGCCGAGTGTCAGAAGAGGCGCCCTCGCCGACTCTCGATCGAAGACTGAAACCTGCAAAACGGAGAAAGCGATGACCACGATGACGACGCGGAGCGCCACCACGACCACCGGCAACACCGGGCTTGAGTTCAGGGTGCGCGACCTCGCCTTGGCGGAACTGGGACGCAAGGAGATCACCCTCGCCGAGCACGAGATGCCGGGGTTGATGTCGGTGCGGCGCGAGCATGCCGCCACGAAACCCTTGAAGGGATTCCGCGTTGCGGGTTCGCTGCACATGACCGTGCAGACGGCCGTGCTGATCGAGACGCTTGTCGAAATCGGAGCGGACGTGCGATGGGCCTCCTGCAACGTCTTCAGCACGCAGGATCCCGCCGCGGCAGCGGTTGTGGTCGGGCGCGACGGCACGCCGGGCGACCCGCGGGGGGTGCCCGTCTTCGCGTGGAAGGGCGAGACGCTGGAAGAGTACTGGTGGTGCACGAAGCAGGCGCTCACCTGGCCGGACGGTCGCGGCCCGACGCTGATCGTCGATGACGGTGGCGACGCCACGCTCCTCATCCACAAGGGCGTCGAGTTCGAGAAGACCGGCCGCGTGCCTGACTACAACGAGGCCCGCGACCCCGAGGAGTGGAAGTGGGTGCTGCACACGATCCGTGAGACGATCCGCGAGACATCCGGCTGGCTCACGCGCGTCGCGGCCGAGATCAGGGGCGTGAGCGAGGAGACGACCACAGGTGTCCACCGGCTCTACGAGATGAGCAGGGCGGGCACGCTCCTCTTTCCAGCCATCAACGTCAACGACAGCGTCACCAAGAGCAAGTTCGACAACATCTACGGCTGCCGCCACTCGCTGCTCGACGGCCTGAACCGCGCCACGGACGTCATGCTCAGCGGCAAGGTCGCGGTCGTGTGCGGGTACGGCGAGGTGGGCAAGGGCTGCTGCCAGGCGCTCAAGGGCCAGGGCTGCCGCGTGATCGTCACCGAGATCGACCCGATCTGCGCGCTCCAGGCTGCGATGGAGGGATACGAGGTCAAGAGGATCGAGGACGTCGTCGAGTTCGCCGACGTCTTCGTGACCGCGACGGGCAACAAGGACGTGATCACCGTCGAGCACATGAAGCGGATGAAGAACAAGGCCATCATCGGCAACATCGGGCACTTCGACAACGAGATCGACATGGCGGGGCTTGCCAAGGTGCCCGGCATCCGCCGCAACCCCATCAAGCCGCAATACGACGAGTGGGTCTTCCCGGACGGGCGGGGCATCCTCGTGCTCGCCGAGGGACGGCTCCTGAACCTCGGTTGCGCAACCGGTCACCCCAGTTTCGTGATGAGCGCGAGCTTCACCAACCAGGTGCTCGCGCAGATCGACCTCGCCCTGAACGCGGCTGGCAAGCCCACGCTCTCCGGCACGCAATACCAGTCAGGCAAGGTCTACGTGCTGCCCAAGCGGCTCGACGAGCAGGTCGCCCGCCTGCACCTCGATCACCTCGGCGTGCGCCTGACGGAACTGACGCCCGACCAGGCGGCGTACATCGGCGTCGGGAAGCACGGGCCGTTCAAGCCAGAACACTACCGCTATTGAACCGGACGAACACCGAGCACACGCTGTTGATGCGAAGTTGCCTGGAAGAAGCGACTCTCCCTGCCTTCGCCTCCTTCGCGTCCTTCGTGCCTTCGCGTTCCGGGCTTCAAGGCGGAGTGTTGCCCAAGGGGATCGCGGGCGCCCACTCGAGCCATTTCGAGTCCGGCTGGGGTGCGAGGTCGAAGACGTGCCCGTTGGTGACTGCTGCGCCGGGCCGATCCGGCGTGGCGAAGGCGACGCCGCCTGCGATGAGCGCTTCGAGTGAATCCGTGCGCACGGAGAGGCCGCCGAAGATGCCCCAGTTCACGCCGATGCCGCTGACGTTGTAGAACCGCGTGTTGTCGCGCACGAGGGGGGCGTACCGAGGCTCCACGGCCGCGGCGAGTTCCACCGTGCGGGCATCGTCCGACAGCCGCACCGATCGCACCTCGCCGACCTGGACGTCTCGGTAATAGACAGGCGATCCGATCCCGATCGAGCCGCGCCGCGCCGCTCGCAGCAGGACGATCAACTCACCTTCGACCGGCGTCGCGGCGTCATCGGGCGGGCGGACCAGCCCGTCGAACTCGCTGGCACGCTTCGACCCGGGCACACCGGGCACGGCAGCGATCGACCTCGGGCCGAGGAGCGATTCCAGCCCGCTCACCCCTCGCAGAGAGACCTCGGGGCGCACGATCCAGAACCGTGTGCCCTCGACTGCGAGCGCCGCCGACTCGCGGGCGAGCGAGACCCCGACCACCACACCGGCCAGATCGCCCGACAGCCCGACCTCCTTCACGACCCCGACCTGCACGCCGCGGCAGGTCACGGGGTCGCCGGGTCGCACGCCCGCGCCTTCGGTGAACCGGATCGTGATCGGCACGGGCCGGTCACGGATCGCCTGAACTGCCAGAACCGCGAGCACCGCCGCGGCAGCAAGCGGGGCAAGGAGCGCCCACGTCACCCGGCGCACGCGCACGATCTCGCTCGACGGGATTCCCGCGTTCTCGCTCACCGGCAGTTATCCTCCCACACAGCGTGCGGATCGAACGAAGCGGATGCGAGCAGGCTCAGGACGACGACCGCGCCGAACGCCGCGACACCCGGCCCGGGCTGGACTGTCACCCAGTCGCCGAGTTTCACCGCTGCGACGAGCACGGCGACCAGCAGCACGTCGACCATGCCCCAGCGCCCGAGGAACTCGACGAGCACGTACACCGCGGCACGGTGCCGCCGCTGGAGCAGCACATCGCCCGCGCACAGCGCGAACGTCGCGGCCAGTTTCGCCAGCGGCGCGATGACGGAACAGAACAGCACAACCAGCCCGATCGCCGTCTGCCCCTCGGCGATCAGGCTCACGACGCCGGACCAGATCGTCGCCTCGTGGGAATGCCCGAGCCGCTGCACCTGCATCACGGGCAGGCCCATGGCGGCGGGGTACAGGAGCAGCGCGGCGAGCGCAAGGGCCGCGGCCCGGGCGTTCGAGCGGGGGTGGCGTGTGTGCCGCACCGTCGCCGAACATCGCGGGCACCTCGCCCGGAAGCCCCGCGGCACGACGCCCACCCGCTGCACGAGGCCGCAGCGGTGGCAGGCGCGGAGCGGGCCGGTTGCCGTGGTCATCGTCGAAGTCTACTTCGGAACCTCGCCGGGGTGGGTTCAGTCGCGGCGAACAGGGGGGTCACGGTCGATCATCGTGCCGGAGAACATCGAGTTGTCGGCCTGCGGATCAAAGGCTTCGACAACGCCATTGCCACGGACAACATACCCCAACTCCTGGAGCGTCCAGTTCGACACGCTGCCGTCGATGAACGACACGTTCGCCTTGCCGAGGTGGCGCGGATCGGGCGCGGAGCGGTGTTCCGCGCCCGGAAACTGCGGGTCGGCATGGTCGCTGTTGGGCGTCATGCGAGGCGGGTCGAGCGCGTAGCCGTGCCCGCCCATCGCAGTCAGTTGGGGGTGACGCGAGCCGTCGGGGAGGTTCGGCGTGCGATCCGCCGCGGGCTTGCCCGCCGCCGTGCCCATGCAGTCCGCCGCGAGGACGGTTCTGCCCACGTGAATGACGGATGCCCGAACGGGGAAGTTCACGAAAGCGCCGAACTCCTGGTCGTTCTTGAAGCGGGTGTTGCCGAGAAAGTGGTAGTTGTAGCCGTAGGGGTGGTTGCGGGTGCTGGTCCAGGCGATCGCGTTCGGACAGAGGAAGACCTCGTTGTTCACCTGTACGTCGTGCTCGTGCTCGCGTTCCGGGCGAGGCTCGATGAGCGCATAGAACCCCGCGGCTGCGCCCATGGTGACGTACCAGCGCGGACGATACTGGTAGCCGTTCCCAACGAAATAGACGTTCTTGGTCTCGTCCGAGTACCTGCCCATCTGGCCGGGGATGGAGATGTCGTCGTTGCTGTTGGCGTAGGTGGCCCAGCCGAGGGCGACCTGCCGCATGTTCGACGCGCACTTGACCATCTGGGCGGTCTTCCGCACCCCCCCGAGCGCTGGAAGCAGGATGCCAAGCAGCGCGGCGATGATGGCAATGACGACCAGCAACTCGATCAGCGTGAAACCCGAGCGCGAAGCAGATTCGGTTTGTGTTCGGGCATCGGCCGAGGTCATGTGCTCGATTCTTCGGGAAGCGGGCCAACCGGGATGCAGGTGACCCGGAGATCGACTCGAAACTGCTTTCATCCATTCAGCCGGGAGAACGGATATAGTGAGCGACTGGCCGGGTGTCATTCCCGCGGAGTCAGCGTGGACCATGCGACGATCGTCGGCGTGCGAGCAGCAGCACACACGGAGCCGCGCACAGCAGAGCGCCGGACGCAGGCGCCGGCACGACGGTCCAGCCGACACCCGTCGTCGTGGAGTCATAGTCCTTCCTGCTGCCGAAGGTGTCGATGTAGATCGCCGTGTAGAGATGGACGTCCTCAAACGAAACAGTGCGCTCGCTGAAGTCCGTGGTCGTCCACTCGAAAACGTAGACAGGCACGACCTCCATCGAGTCCCAGATGAAATACTGGTTGAAGAAAGGCGGCAGTTGAAAGAGTTCAACGCCCGTGATGCTGTTGTCCGGCTGAAGAATGCCGTCCTCCTCGGTGAACCGGCCGAGGTCATCCCAGCCGTCGTAGAACGTGATGGTTCCGGTCTCACCCCCACCGAGGTTGAGGATGTCGAACATGCTTCCCGCGAAGCCTACCCCGTGAGGATCCCATCGAACCCGAAGTTCGGCACGAACGGTCGGGTTCTGCGGGGTCACCAGGGGGTTGTCAATCGTCCACGACCAGGTGGCGATGCCGGCGGACGCAGTGAACGCCGGGGCGAACATGACAACGATGGCAGCCATGATTGCGGGGCGCATGCGTGGTCCTCCTTGTTGATAATCTAACGGACAACCCCTCCCCCTGCCAGCAACAACCGGGGCTGTATGCACATTCTTGACGCCTTTGAAAGCCAGCGGACGACCTTCTCGTTCGAGTTCTTCCCGCCGCGGACTGCCGAGGCGGCGGACGACCTCTTCCGCAACATCGCGGACCTGGAGGCCCTCCGACCGACGTTTGTGAGCGTGACATATGGGGCGGGAGGCGGGTCCGCCCGCGACCTGACCGAGAACCTCGTCGTCAGGCTGAAGGACGAGACCGGCCTGAACCCCATGCCGCACCTCACGTGCGTGGGTCTCGACGAGGGCCGCGTGCGGGCCATGCTGGAGAGATACGCCGCGCACGGCATTTCGAACATCCTCGCCCTGCGAGGCGACCACCCCAACGGCACGCCCGCTGGGAGCGGGGCCTTTCGCTACGCCGCCGAACTGGTCGCGTGCATCAAGCGGTTCAACGAGAGCCGTGCACACCGCGACCCGCGCGGGTTCGGGATCGCCGTCGCGGGCTTCCCGGAAGGACACCCCGAGACGCCGAACCGCCTGCTCGAGTTGGATTACCTCAAGGCGAAGGTTGACGCGGGCGCGGACTACGTCATCACGCAACTCTTCTTCGACAATCGCGACTTCTACGACTTTCGCGACCGCTGCCTGCTCGCCGGCATCCGGGTGCCGATCATCGCCGGCATCATGCCCATCACGTCGGTCGGCGGCATGAAGCGGATGGCGGAACTCGCGCTGGGCTCACGTTTCCCGGCCCCGCTCATTCGCGCGATCAACCGCACCGGGGGCGATCCCGAAGCCGTGAAACGCGTCGGCGTCCACTGGGCGACCGAGCAGTGCCGCGACCTTCTGGACCACAACGTCGCGGGCATCCACTTCTACACCCTGAACAAATCCCGCGCCACCCGCGACATCTACGCGACCCTCGGCGTCAAGGACTCGGACGCGCTGCGCCAGAACGGCGACACACCGCCGGGGGCTTGAATCCACACGGGCTGGATGCCTCTACACCGGCACAGGTTCCGCACGCGGTGGGGCCGCTGCGACAGCGTGCTCGCGCAGCATCGCGTCCACGTGCTCGAGGGTGACGTTCCCGGCGTCGGCCGCGGCCTTGATGCGGGCAGTGATCGATCGGGCGTCCTCATCGGTCAAGGACAGGCCGATCTGCTCCGCTCTCGCCCGCACGGCGTTCCAGCCGGTCAGGCGGTGGGCGACGTGGACGTAGCGCGACAGGCCGAAGTCCTCGGGTCGCAGCGCCTCGTACGCGCTGGGGTCGTTCAGGACGGCCTTGGCGTGGATGCCCGCCTTGTGCGTGAACGCCGAGAACCCCGTGACGCAACTGTTGAACGGCACGTCGATGCCCACCAGCCTGGCGACAGCATGATCGAGGTCGTGCAGCAGGGGCAGACGGTAGCGTGCGCGCACGCCCTCGGGGTCGTCGCAGTACATGCGGGCGATGAACCCGCTCAGCGGGGTGATCCCGTTGCGCTCGCCGATACCGAGGACGGTGGTGTCCACGTGCGTCGCCCCTGCGCGTACCGCCGTCCATGAGTTCGCGACCGCGCACCCGGTGTCGTTGTGCCCGTGGAACTCAACGCCGACGCCCGGACCGACGACGCCGCGCACGGCACGCACCACCTGTTCGACCATCAACGGCGTGGCGATCCCCACGGTGTCCGCGATGCCGACACGGTGCACGCCCAGGGCGGCAACGGCCTCGTAGACGCGCAGCAGGTCCGGCAGCTCGCTCCGGAAACTATCCTCGGTGCTGAAGCGCACCTCGACGCCCGCCTCGACAGCGATCGGGATGACATCGCTTGCGAGGGCGACGATCTCGTCGATGCTCTTGCCGTGGCCGAACCGGCGCAGGTGCGAGGAGGTGCCGATGACGACGTCCACGCCCGCCACGCCGGTCCGGATCGCCAGGCGAACGTCCTCGGGGTGGCAGCGGGTGTGCGTGAGCACCTTCGACCGAAGGCCGAGCGAGGCGATTGTCTCGCAGTCCTCGCGGCTGCGCGGCGAGGCAGCGGGGCTGGTCAACTCCAGGTAGTCCGCGCCGAAGGCGTCGAGCATCGTCGCAAGACGGATCTTCTGCCCGGTCGTGAAGAAGGCGTTGGCGAACTGTTCCCCCTCGCGCAGCGTGGATTCGATGACGTGCCAAGATCGGCAGGCGGACGGGGCGGCAGCGGGCGTGCCGTTGGAACGCGCGGTCATGCGGGAACTCCGGTGATCTCGCCCGCGAGCGCGGGGAGCGCGTGCGTCAGGACTCGGATCGAGCGCACAAACGCGTCGATCTCGACGTGCTCGTCGGGCGTGTGGTCGAGGGTGCTGTCGCCCGGGCCATAGGCGGCGATCGGGCATCGCCAGGCCGGCGCGACCACGTTCATGTCGGAAGTACCGGTCTTCAGCAACAGGCGAGGACGCGAACCGAGGGCACGAACGCCGGCGTTCAGTGCCCGGACGAGCACGGATCCACGGTCGGCAACCACCGCCCGCTCACGCCCGACGAACTCAACGGTCGCTTCGCGGGCATGTCGCGTGCAGACCTCCTCCAACCGCTCCGGCTCCAGGCCGGGCGGCAGACGGAAGCCCGCGACGACCTCGACGCGGTCCGCAAGCCCGTCATGGTTCGTTGAGAGCGAACGAACGTTCGCCTGCAACGACTCGAAGGGGGATGACCCGCCGGGCCAGAGCCCGCGGCAGTCGTCCAGCACGCCCTGCCACCACCTGATGCCCTCGTCCGCAGCGCTGAGCGCGGGACCGGCGGTGTGCGCTGACGAGCGCACGAGCGAGTAACGAACGACCAGGCGACCCTTGTAGCCGATGGTCACGCCGTCCGTCCCGCTCGGCTCGCCGATGATGCAGGCAGCGGGCGAGTAGCGGTCGATCACGGCCCGAGCGCCGCGCGAGGCCGGCGTTTCCTCCTCGACCGCGCCGATGACGACGAGCCGCGCGCCCTCGGGCATCTCGACCCGTGATGCCGCCGCCATGAACGCCGCGAGCGGCCCCTTCGCATCCACCGATCCGCGCCCGTAGAGCCTGCCGCCATCCTCACGCACCGGCACATTGCCCGGCACGGTGTCCATGTGGCCGAGCAGGACGACGTCGGTCGTATCGGGCTGCGATCGGGTCGGATCGCCGGACGTTGCGCCGATGGCATTCCCGGCATGGTCGATCACCGCGTTCAATCCGGCGTGGTGCATCGCATCGACGAGTAGCGCGGCGAGGGCGGCCTCGTCGCCCGACACGCTCGGCGTGCTCACCATGCTCCGCAGCAGATCGATCGCATCGCGGTCGGTCATTGGAACACCGTTCCCGCGCCTGAGAGCGCGCGGCTGATCGGGTCGCGTGCCCGGGCGTCGCCGATCACGACCCGACCGACGCCGGCGCAGAGCGCCTCGCCCGCGCCGAGCACCTTCTTCTTCATGCGCCCCTGTGCCCACTCGACCGCGTCGTCCAGCGCGGCGCGTGACACGCGCGGGACCAGCGACGATTCGTCCGGGAAGCGGCGGAGCAGCCCGGGCACGTTCGAGAGCAGCAGCAGCTCCTCCGCGCCGAGCGCGGCTGCCGTCTGAGCAGCTGCACGATCCGCGTCCACGTTGATCGGCTCATGCTCGACGCTGATGGCAGGCGGCGAGATGACCGGCGTGCAGCCCGCATCCATCAGCGTTCGGAGCAGCCCGACGTTGATTCGCTCGACCGTGCCCGTGTAGTCGTCGCGCACGATGACGACGCGGCCGTTCTCGACCGACCGCACCGCCGCCTTGCGGGCGCCCTCCCACAGCCGGCCGTCCATGCCGGACAGCCCGACCGCGTTGACGGCCCGGGCCTGCAGACGCTCGACGATCCGCTGGTTCATCACGCCGCGACAAGCCATCTGGAAGATACCGAGCGTCTTGCGGTCGGTGCGCCGGCTCGTGTGCCCCGAGGGAGATGTGATGAACCTCGGCGGGCATCCCAACCGCTCGGCAAGCGTGTTCGTCGCGTCCGAGCCGCCATGAACGATCACGAGCCGACGACTCTCATGCACCAGGCGAGCGGCGTCGTCGCACACCGCGTCGAGGTCCACGCCCGGGCTTCCGCCGATCTTCACAACGATCATGCGTTCCTCCGTCATGCCGGGTGAAGTCCTGTGAAGGTGAGGCCCGCAGTTTCGTCGAAGCCGCACATGAGGTTCATGCATTGCACGGCGGACCCCGCAGCGCCCTTCATCAGGTTGTCGATCGCGGAGACGACAACGATGCGATCCGAGTGGGGGTCGCGCTCGAAGCCGACGTCTGCGTAGTTCGTGCCCGCGAGGGTTCGAGGCTCGGGCAGGCGGTAGATGCTCGCTCTGTCCTTCACGATTCGGACGAACGGTTCGCCGGCGTACCGCTCGCGGAAGAGCGACCACAGCTCGCGCTCGTCCAGCCGGCGGGTCGGGAAGACGTGGGCGGTGCAGAGCACGCCGCGCACCATCTCGACCGCGGTCATCGATACATGGAGGTCGAAGTCGCCGAGTTCCTGCTGAACTTCGGCCGCGTGCCGGTGTCCGGTGGGTGCGTAGGAGCGAACCGCGCCCGCCCGCTCCGGGTGGTGGCTCGCCGGGGTGACGGCGTTGCCCGCCTCAGACGAGCCGACCTTCACGTCGCAGACCACCGACCGGATCAAGCCCTTCGCCGCCAGCGGAAGCAGGGCGAGGTTCATCGCCGTTGCGTTGCACCCGACGCCGCTGACCAGCCGTGCCCCGCGGATGCGATCCCGGTGCAGTTCCGGCAGGCCGTAGACGAAGCGGTCAAGCCACGCCGGTGCGTGGTGCGGCTCGCCGTACCACCGCTGGTACGCCGCTGCGTCGCGGAGCCGGAAGTCGGCCGAGAGGTCGATGATGCGCGGCGCGAGAGCGGCATAGCGGTCGATGGCAGCCGCCGCCTCGCCGCGCGGCAGACACAGGAAGAGCACGTCGCAGGCTTCGAGGGCGTCCGGCGGGACAAACTGGAGCGTCGTGCGGCCGCGGAGGTTCGGATGCACGCTGTGAACGAACACGCCGGTTTTCGTCTGCGACGTGACCTGCGCCACCTCGACGCAAGGGTGATCGAGCAGGAGGCGAAGCGCCTCGCCACCGCCGTAGCCGGACCCGCCTACGATCGACGCCCTGAGCCGCCGCCCGCTCATGCGGCCCCCTGCGCGATCGCTTCCGCGGCGTGCCTGCCGGCCACCACGTCCGTGACGAAGTCCACGATGCGGGCGGGGATGTCCACGCCGGTAGGCTCGATGCTGTTGCGGAACTCCATGGTGTGATTGACCTCGCTGACGAGCAGCCCGCGTTCGGGGCATTCGAGCAGATCGATGGCGAGCACACCGCCGCCGACCGCCCGCGCTGCCTGCACGCACACACGCTCGACCTCGGGCGTCATGTCGAGCCGCTCTGCCCGGCCGCCGCGTGCCGTGTTGGTGATCCAGTGCGCACTGTGCCGGACGATGCCGCAGATGGCCCGGTCGCCCACGACGAACACCCGCAGGTCACGCTGCGGCTTGCGGACATACTCCTGCACGTAGAAGACCCCGTGCTGCGGTCCGCCGAGTGTGGCCTTGTGCTCGATCACCGCCTCGGCGGCGTCCCGGTCGCTCACGCGGGCCAGCAGCCGGCCCCACGACCCCACCGTGGGCTTGAGCACGACCGGGTACCCGATCGCCTCGACCGCCTGCAACGCGGATTCGGCATCCACGGCGACCCTGGTTCGCGGCGATGGCACGCCAGCACGAGCAAGCAGGAGCGTCGTCGCCAGCTTGTCGCCGCAAGCGTCGATCACGCGTGCAGGGTTCACGCAAGGCACGCCGTAGGACTCGATGATCCGCACCGCCGCCGCGGCCTGCGTCTGGCTGATGCACCGATCGACGACCGCATCGAACCGCGTCCACGACCCCGCGTCGTCGAGATCCCAGACCAGGGTGCGAACATCGAGCAGTTCCAGTTCCACGTCGCGGCGCTGCAACTCCTCGATCAGCAGCCGTTCCTCGACTCGCACTCGCGAGTACAGCAACCCGATTCGCATGGACGTTCTCCGAAGAGGCTCGTGCTTGGGACCACCTGGCGTTGCCGCGAGGTCACTCGCCCCAGTCCTCCTCGACGGTCGGCGCGAGTTCCAGCTGCAGCGGACTGACGTTCGTCACTTCGAGTTCCGCCGAGCAATCGGTGCAGCGGAGCACCTCACCTCGGAGCGGGCTGCGGGCAGGGCGGACCTCCGCGGCGCACTCGGGGCAGGCGGCGACGGTCGTGGCGGTGGCTGTGGGGGGTGTCATCTGTTGGCTCCTTTCGTTCGTGTCGGGGGGTTTCCGTGCTTGGATCAGGGTGCAAAAACACCGCGGGCCTGTCGGGTGATCCCGCCAGGCCCGTGTTCGTCCAGTTTCAGAGCGGATGCCCTGCTGAAGTCACGAGCGCGGCCGGATCACCGGCAGGCCTTTGACTTTCAGCAGTTTCGAGGCGGCAGCGCGCAACGCAGGCCCGTTGGCCCCGGCAATTGTCGTGCAGATGGAGTGCCGCTCGGTCATGGTGACGGCGTGAACATATCTCCCTCTCCCCGGCTGGTCAAGTCGGGGAAGTGCTTCCCGCCATCAATCGGCAGGTCTGAGGCGGACGGCTCTGAGATTCATCAGGGCAAGGCCGTCGATGCGAACCGGCCGGACGCGGACTTGGTGAACCCCGGCTTGCTCGACGCCGACCGGCCCCAGGTCGAGAATCGCAAACTTCGTCCATGACCCTGTAGGCACGATCCGTCCGTCGGCTCGGCTCTCCCCCACTTGCACGACAAACGCACCGCCAGACCCGGCATCACAGGCGAACTCGACCTCGACGGAATACCGCCCGGATGGCACTTCCGTGTCCCAGACAACCTCGTCAGCCGGATCGGTCCAGAACCCGATGTTGTCCTTGCCGTGGCCGACCTCATACTGGGCGTGGATGCCCTCGACGGTCGCATCGCGTGCGTGGAGTACAAGCACGCCGTCCGGACCAGGCCTGACCGGCGCGATCGCCACATCCGGCTCGCCCTCGATCTGAAGCACGACGACGGTCACAGGCTGGTCGGACGGCTCCAGCGGGAGGTGGATGACAACCCGCTCGCCATCCCGTTCCACGGGCAAGGGACGGCGGCGAGAATCGGCGTGGAACCAAGCAGCCCCCGCCCGGTTTCGCAGTCCGTCGATCACGAGCCGTCCATCGCCGGGCCAATCAAAGACGTGCAGGTAGAGTGTTTCGCCCCGGCGTGTACAGCGTCCCCAAGGCAAACGGCGAAAGGGGCTGGCCTGCGTGCCGTAGATCGCCTCGCCGTTGCGATCGAGCCAGGCGCCCACCGCGTGAAGTCGGTCCACGCTCGGCTGCGGGATCAGTCCCTCAGCGGTCGGGCCGACGTTCAGCAGCAGGTTCCCGCCCTTGCTGGCGATATCCACGACCATACGGAGGAGTTCCTCGGCGGACTTCCAGTTCTGGTCGCTGGTCTTGAAGCCCCAGGTGTCGTTCATCGTGATGCAGGACTCCCAGTCCAGCCCCGGCAGCCCTGTCGCCGGCACGGTCTGCTCAGGGGTGGCGAAATCGCCGACGGTACGGGTCATATCGCCCATGCCCGCGCCGCGCTTGCCGACGCGGTTGTTCACGATGACAGAGGGGCTGACGGCCCTGCAGAGGCGTTCGAGTTCGACACCGTGCTCGACGGTCCACTCGGGAATCCACTCGCCGTCGAACCACATGACGTCGATGGGTCCGTAGTTGGCGAGCAGCTCCACGACCTGCTTGCGCAGAACGTCGGCGTAGGCGGGGAATCGCTCCCCTCCCGCGTCCTGGTGGTGCCAGTCCATGATCGAGTGATACCAGCCGACGCGGATGCCCTCGGCGCGGCAGGCGTCCGCGAGTTCACGCATGATGTCCCGCTTGAACGGCGTGGCGTCGATAACGTCGTACTCGGTGTACGCCGAGTCGAAGAGACAGAAGCCGTCGTGGTGCTTGCTCGTGATGACGAGGTAGCGCATCCCGGCCTCACGCGCGAGCCGCGCCCACTCACGGGCGTCGAACTTCACGGGGTTGAACCGGGCGGCCAGCGGCTCGTAGTCCTTCGGGCTGATCTGGCCGTGGTACATGATCCACTCGCCGACACCGGGCACTTCGCGTCCGTTCCAGACGCCCGCGGGGATCGCGTATAGACCCCAGTGGATGAACATGCCGAAGCGGGCCTCCCGCCACCAGTCCATGCGGCCCGGCTCGTGAGGGGTTGTGTCCAGTTCGCGGACCCAGACGTTGCGGAACTGCAGGGGCGTGTCATGCGCCTGGAGCTCGATCGGTCCGCTTGCGGGAACTGGTTTCGTGCGGTCCCAGTAGTTTTCGAGCGTCGTGTCGTTCACGACGAGCACGCCGTTGAGGAATACCGTCACTCGATCGCCGAGGACGATGATGCGGAACTCGTTCCACTCGCCGGGCGGACGATCGGCGACCGTGATCGGCCCTGACGGCCCGCGCTGGTTGTTGTAGAGGCCACCCGAGCCGATCGGGTTGTCCCATATCTGCACCTGCGGGCATCCCCGGATGTAGATGCCGCTGTCCCCGCCGGTTTCGATGCGCCATTCCAGACGCAGTTCGAAGTCGCCGAACGACTCGACCGTCTGGAGGCTCGTCCAGCCCTTGTCGAAATGAAGGACACCGTCGCGCACGGTCCAGTGCGTCTGAGCGGCCTCGTTCGCAGCGGCCTGGGCCTCGGCACGCTTGTCATCGCTCATCGCGGCGACGGCTGGCAGATCGCCCGCAAGCCCCTGCCACCCGGAAAGGTCGCGACCATTGAACAACGACCGGAACCCGGGCGGCGGGCTGACCGTCGCGGATGTCACGGATGCGAGTGCGACAAATGAGATGAGGGTGATGAGCGTGCGCATGTGCGTGGTTCCTGCGTGCGGTCAGGACGGAACGGCCTTCTGCCGCTCGGCGTCCCAGGTAAAGACCTTGTTCTGCCGGTATGCCTCAACGCCCATCTTGATGGCGACCATCGTCGCGCAGCCCAGCTCGGCGTTGCAGTTGGGCTGCGCTTCGCCGCGGATCGCGTCGAGGAAGTTGCCGTTGGTGTCGCGGCGCGGCTCGCGGGCGACGGTGTAGGACATCTCCCCGCTGGGTGGATCGGGAACGAAACGCCCCCGTGCATCCTGCACCATGCCCCACTCGGGCAGGAACTCCTTGTTGGCGGCACGGAACTCGGGGAACCAGGGCCGCTGCTCGCGCACGATCAGTCCGTCGGCGAACTCCATCGACCCGTGCTGCCCGCGGATGGCGAGCGACGGCGTCTCGTCGTTGGTCATCACGCTCACGAGCACGACGGTGTGCTCGCTCGGGTAATCCACCATGACCATCGAGGTGTCTGGGATGTCGCGCTCGTCTTTCTGAATGTACAGCCCCCCCGCGGCGACGACGCGGCGCGGGTACTCGCCGTCCGGCCCGCTGATGGCGAGCAGGAGCGGCGCGAGGACGTGGTACATCAGGTCCGTCGCCACGCCGCCGTTGTAGGCAAAGTACTTGCGGAAACGGAAGAAGTGATCGGGGTTCCACGGGATCTTCTCGGCCAGCCCGTGCTCCCAGCCGAGCCAGCGGTCCCACCACACATAGCCAGCGCCGGACGCGGCAGGTCCCGCGTCTCGGTCGATCCCCCAGTTGAACTGGAAGTCGCGCGAGTTCCGGCAAACCGCACCCTGGCTCCAGACCGTCTTGCCGATGCGACCGGCGGCGATCGCGTCACGCGCCTTCCAAGTGAGGTCGTCGCTCGCACGTTGCGGGCCGACCGCGAATACCCGCCCCGTGCGCTTCACGGCGTCGCGGCACTCGATCGCCTGCTCGATTGTGTGGGAGAGCGGCTTCTCGCAGAAAACGTCCTTGCCGGCCTCCATCGCCTCGATCGCTATCTTTGTGTGCCAGTGGTCTGGCGTGGCGATGACCACCGCGTCCACGTCCTTGGAATCCAGCACCTCTCGGTAATCGAGCGTGCCGCTGGATTCGGAGCCGCCGATCATGCCGATCGCCTGGTCGAGGCGCCTGCGGTACACGTCACAGACGCGCGTCACCACGACGTTGTCGGCTTCCGCCCTCCTGCGATAGTCGCCGACGTGCCAGCGGCCCTGCCCTCCGCAACCGATGACGCCGAGGCGGATGCGCTCGTTCGCTCCGAGCGTTCGTGCCCACGAGGCCGCGGGCATGAGCGCGGCTCCGGCCGCCAGACCCGCGGTGAATCCGATGAACTCGCGTCGATCGATGCCGCTGCCCATTCTCGGCCTCCGTTCCGCCCGCCACGGGGTTGTCCGATGGAACAGCGTACCGTCAAGTTGCCCCCGCATCATCGGGCATGCTCGACTAGGACGCTGACTCCGGCGAATCGAACGGCTGCGGCCTTGCCCTCGATTTCGCCGAGCACGCAGACCGCCGAGGCGAGGGCATCGGCGGTCGTTGCGTCAGGGGCGATGACCGTGGCCGCGATGCGGTTGGTAAGGCCCAGGCCTGTTCGCGGGTCCACGATGTGGGAGTACCGGACGCCCTCGATCTCGACGAACTGGGCGGTATCTCCCGACGTCGCGACTCCCGCGTTGGCCACGGTGAGCGTCGTGGCATCCCCGTGACCCGTCCGGACCACGACCGTCCAACCCGCACGATCCGGCGGTGCATCTCCCGCGAGCAGGTCTCCGCCGAGGTCAACAAGAAAGCAGCAGACACCTTGGTCGCGGAACACTTCGCCCACCCGATCCGCAATGAAGCCCTTACCGATGCCACCCAGGTCGAGCCTCATGCCGGGGCGAGCCAGCCTCACCGATCGGATATCGCGGTGCAGCTCGATCCCCTGCCATCCCACGGTTCCGAGGACGCCTTCCAAGGCCTGACGATCCGGGAGTTGACCCTCTCGGCGTGCCTGTCTCCAGAGCCGTACGACCGGACCGACGGTCGGGTCGAATGCTCCCCCTGTGGCTTCGGAAAACCGTCGCGCAAGGTCCAGAACCCGGTACAAGTCCTCGCTGACGGGCATGGCAGGTCCGCCTGCGGCGTCGCTGAGACGGTTCAACTCGCTTTCGAGCCGCCAGTCGCTGAGGCAGGCGTCGAGGTCCGCGATCCGCTGGAAGGCCAGAGCGGCGGTTTTCTCGGCCGACTCCCTTTGACCCGCGTAGAGCGTTATCCTGCACTCAACGCCCATGTGGACCTGAGCGAACTCGTATCGAGTCAGGGCGTCTTCGGATGCCGAGCGATCGGATGCAACCGTGGGCGGCCGGGCACCGCAACCCGAGAGCAACAGCGTGAGCAAGCACAAGCAGCAAAGGACCACCGGGATTCGAGAGGGCATCATGGTTCGTTTCTGGAATCGCCTGGCTGCGATGCTCGTGGGCTGCATCGCGGCCTCCATAAGCGTCGCGGGGGATCCGCCGACACCCGGCAAACCCTTCAAGCAGGGTATCGAAGGCACCACGGTTTCGTTCGATCTCGTCTGGGTGCCCGGCGAGCGAGACAGCGAAGGCTTGTGGGTCAGCCGGACCGAGATGCCGTGGGACGTGTACGACGTCTTCACCTACGCCCTCGACCGCCCGAACCCGGAAGCGCCGGCGGACGGCGTGGCGCGACCCACGAAACCGTACGTCACGATGGATCGAGGTTTCGGGCACGCGGGCTTCCCGGCGATGTCGATGTCGTTCAAGAACGCGCAGGCCTTCTGCGACTGGCTGAGCGCAAAGTCCGGTCTCCACTACCGCCTGCCGACCGAGGCCGAATGGGAACGGCTCTGCGCCCAAGGTGTTCGTTCCGCACTCGAGAAGCACCCGCTCGACCATCTGGCCTGGCACGACGGAAACGCCGGGTACCAGACCCGCGCGGTCGGCACGAAGGCTCCGGACGCGCTCGGCATCCATGATCTCCTCGGTAACGTCGCCGAGTGGTGTGTGACTTCGGACGGCAAGGGAGTTGCCCGTGGCGGCTCGTACCGCGACGACGCGGAGATCGTCCGCTGCGACCGTCGCGAGGAACCAAGCCCCGCATGGAACGCCAGCGACCCGCAGATTCCCAAGAGCGTCTGGTGGCTCGCGGATTGTCCGTGGGTCGGTGTGCGCGTGATCTGTGATCCGAATCCGAAGCCAGCGCCGGCAGCCGCGCCGGCCGAGAGGAGCGAGAAGTGAAGCCGAAGAGCGCCATGCACGTGTCGCGACGAGAGTTCGTCAAGACCTCCGCTGCGGCGGTCGCCGTCGGAACGCTCACCACGCCCATCCTCGCCCACGCGGGCGGGTCGGACCGCATCAAGATCGGGCTGATCGGTTGCGGCGGTCGGGGCACCGGCGCGGCGGTGCAGGCGCTCCGCGCCGACCCCGGCGTCGTGCTCTGGTCGATGAGCGACGTGTTCAAGGACAGGCTCGATGCCTGCCATGCCAACCTGCGTGGCGCGATGGCCGCACTCGACGAAGAGGAGCGCGAGGGAAGCACCCGGTGGCGTGACCGCATCGAAGTCTCCGAAGAGCGCCGCTTCCTCGGGTTCGACTCCTACCGGCACGTCATCGACAGCGGCGTTGACGCCGTGCTTCTCACGTCGTACCCGTGCTTCCGCGCGAGAGAGATCGCCTACGCCATCGAACGCGGCAAGCACGCCTTCGCGGAGAAACCGGTGGCGGTGGACGGGCCGGGCCTGCGTTCGGTGCTCGCCTCGGCGGAAGAAGCAAGGCGCCGCAACCTCGGCCTGCTTGTGGGCTTCTGCTGGCGGTACAACGCCGGCATGAGGGCGTGCTTGGAGCAGGTCAATGGCGGCGCGCTCGGCCGCGTCACCACTGTTCACACCACCTACCACACCGGCACGCTGCCTCGCCGTCCACGACAGGAGGGGTGGAGCGACCTCGAGTTCCAGATGCGGAACTGGTGGCACTTCACCTGGATTTCCGGCGATCACATCGTCGAGCAGGCGGTCCACTCCGTCGATCGCACTGCTTGGGCGATGGGCGACCTACCGCCGGCGCGCGTGACGTGCCTCGGCGGGCGCGCGGCGAGGTCCGGCCCTGAGCACGGCAACGTGTTCGACCACTTCGCCGCCGTCTACGAGTACGAGGACGGACGGAGGGCGTTCCACACATGCCGTCAGATCGACCATTGCCCCGGCGACAACACCGACTATGTCTACGGCACCGAAGGGTCGGCTGTCGTGAACGGCTGGGCGCCGACCTACGTCGTCAAGGGCCTCGACGGCGCGGAGCGGTGGCGCTTCCGCGGGCCGATCAAGGACATGTACCAGGTGGAGCACGACGAGCTGTTCGCATCAATCCGCGCGGGCAAGCCGATCAACGACTGCACGCGAGGGGCGAACAGCACGCTGATGGCCATCATGGCCCGGATGGCGGCGTACACCGGGCAGACCGTGTCGTGGGAGCAGGCGTTGAACTCGCAGGAGTCGCTCATGCCGGCCGCTCTCGAATGGGGCGACCTGCCGACCCCACCTGTCGCCGTGCCAGGACAGACCAAACTCGCCTGAACGAGAGGGGCGTGCCGTGTGATCGAGTGCGATGACATATCCCGGCGTGAGTTCGTCAAGACCTCTGCGGCCGCGGCAGCGGCGTTTGCCGCCTCGCCCGCGATCGCTCGAACGCAGGTCCGACCCGAACGTGCGCGGCTTCGCAAGGCACTCAAGTACGGCATGATCGTGGAAGGGTCGAGCGTCATCGAGAAGTTCCGCATCGCCCGAGAGAGCGGCTTCGAAGGCGTGGAGATGGACTCGCCCGGAGGGCCGCCCGCCGACGAGGTTCGCCGCGCCAGCGAGGAGACGGGGTTGGAGGTGCCAGGCGTCGTCGATTCGGTGCACTGGAGGCAGACGCTCGGCGATCCGGACGCGGAAGTGCGCGCGCAGGGACGGGCCGCGCTCGAACAGGCGATCAGCGACTGCAAGGCCTACGGCGGCACGTCGGTGCTGCTGGTGCCCGCCGTCGTCAACAAGCGCATCGCCTACGCGGACGCCTATCAGCGGTCGCAGGAGGAGATCCGGCGCGTGCTGCCACTGGCGTCGGAACTCGGGATCACGGTCTCGTTCGAGAACGTCTGGAACCACTTTCTGCTCAGCCCGATCGAGGCGGCGCGGTACGTCGACGAGTTCGAGTCGCCGATGGTCGGCTGGCACTTCGATGTCGGGAACATCGTGAACTACGGCTGGCCCGAGCACTGGATCCGCACGCTCGGCAAACGCATCACTCGTCTCGACATCAAGGAGTTCAGCCGCCGCAAGCGTGACGAGGAGGGGTTGTGGAAGGGTTTCGCCGTCGAGATCGGCGAGGGGGACTGCGACTGGCCAGCCGTCATGGCGGCGCTCGGCGACATCGGCTACGAGGGTTGGGCAACAGCAGAGGTCGGCGGAGGCGACGCGGAACGGATTCGGGACATTGCGTCGAGAATGGATCGGGTGTTTACTGGTCGTTGACAACGGGGCCTGCGTGGCCCCGCCCCAGAGGCAGGGAGCGAACCATGAGCGCGTACACGAGGCGGGAGTTCGTCAAGACGTCGGCGGCGGTGACGGCAGCGGCCGCGATGGCTCCGCTCGCGGCAGGACACGGGTTCTTCGCACGCGGGTCGGACACCATCCGCGTCGGTGTCATCGGATGCGGCGGACGTGGCACGGGCGCGGCGTTCAACGCCATCGAAGCCGCGCCGAACACCACCATCGTCGCCCTCGCCGACGTGATGCCCGACAGGGTCGAGTCATGCCGAAGCGAACTCGCGAGACTCGGCGATCGCGTGCAGGTCTCTGACGACCGCTGCTTCACGGGGTTCGACGCCTACGAGCGTCTCATCCGTGACGGCGGCGTGGATTGCGTGATCCTCGCCACGCCTCCCCACTTCCGCCCGGCGCACCTGGCCGCCGCGGTTGTCGCGGGCAAGCACGTCTTCATGGAGAAGCCGGTCGCCGTCGACCCGGCGGGCGTGCGATCGGTCTTGGCGTCCGCGATGCTCGCCGAGCGCAAAGGCCTGAGCATCGTGGCGGGCACGCAGCGCCGCCACGAGGCCTGCTACCTCCAGGCGATGGAGCGAGTCAACGCCGGAGCCCTCGGGCGAATCGTCCACGCTTCGTGCTGCTGGAACCAGGGCGGCCTGTGGGTCCACGACCGCAAGCCGGCATGGACAGACATGGAGTGGCAACTGCGCAACTGGCTTTACTTCACATGGCTCTCGGGCGACCACATCGTCGAGCAGCACGTCCACAACCTCGACGTGGTGAACTGGGCCATCGGCGAGACGCCGGCCCGCTGCACCGCGCTTGGCGGGCGCCAGGCACGCACCGACCCGAAGTTCGGCCACATCTACGACCACTTCGCGGTCGAGTACGAGTACCCCTCCGGAGCAACCGTGCTGAGCATGTGCCGCCAGATCGACGGCACGCCGCCGCGGGTCGAGGAACGCATCTTCGGCGCGGAAGGCAAGGCGGTAACACGCCCCGGCTTCGCTGTCATCGAAGGTGCGAACGCCTGGCGGTTCCGTGGCGACAACCCAAGCCCCTACGTTCAGGAACACGTCGATCTCGTCGCGTCGATCGTGAACGGGTCGGGTCGCAACGAGGCAAAGACCGTTGCCGAATCCACGCTCACGGCCATCATGGGTCGCATGGCCGCGTACACCGGGCAGGAGGTGACGTGGGAGCAGGCTCTGAACAGCAAACTGGACCTGACGCCCCCGAGTTACGAGTTCGGGCCGCTGCCCACGCCAGAGGTCGCCATTCCCGGACGCACGCCGCTCGTCTGATCGACTGTCACCAACGAACAGCGCAGGCGCCGCACCACGGAGAGAACGCATGGAACGCCGGGAGTTTCTCGCATCGACGGTCGCGGCCGGCGCGGCCATCGCGTCAGTCGCGACAGGAAGCACCATGACCACAACCAGTGCACCCGCGGGCCGGCGCGCCCCCTTCAAACTGAAGTACGCGCCGCACCAGGGCATGTTCAGGCACCATGCCCCCGATGGCATCCTCGACGAACTCCGCTTCATGGCGGACCAGGGCTTCACGGCCTTCGAGGACAACGGCATGATGGGGCGGCCCGCCGACGAGCAGGAGAAGATCGGCTCGCTGCTGCGAGAACTCGGCATGACGATGGGCGTCTTCGTCGCCAGCCCGTCAACGGCGTGGCGGCCTTCGTTCGTCCGCGCCAACAAGGACGACCGGGAGCAGTTTCTTGCCGAATGCCGCCAGGCCGTTGACGTCGCCCGGCGCTGCGGGGCGAAGTGGATGACGGTCGTGCCCGGCACGCTCGAACCACGGCTGGAGATGGGATACCAGACGGCCAACGTGATCGACCAGTTGCGCTTCGCGTGCGAGATTTTTGAGCCGCACGGGCTGGTGATGGTGCTCGAACCGCTCAACCCCTGGCGCGACCACCCCAACATGTATCTCTCGAAGATTCCGCAGGCGTTCGAGGTCTGTCGGGCCGTGAACTCGCCCGCGTGCAAGATTCTGTTCGATATCTACCACCAGCAGATCACGGAGGGGAACCTGATCCCGAACATCGATCTGGCGTGGAGCGAGGTTGCGTACTTCCAGGTCGGCGACAACCCCGGCCGCGCCGAGCCGGGCACGGGCGAGATCAACTACCGCAACGTCTTCCGCCACATCCACCGCAAGGGCTTCGAGGGCGTGGTCGGCATGGAGCACGGCAGCAGCCGCCCCGGCACGGAGGGGGAGCAGGCCGTCATCGATGCCTACCGGGCGGCCGACGGGTTCTGAGTGAGGCTTCGTGGTACACTCGCGGCCCGTTGTCAATCCCGCCCGCACCCGTGAGGAAGTTCTTCCATGACAGCAGCCCCATCGTCCCGTTCCGGCACGGCCGTCGCTGTGCAACTTGGCGCCATGATGTTCCTCCAGTTCTTCGTCTGGGGGGCGTGGTACGTCACGATGGGGCCGTTTATGAACGCGAGCGGAATGTCCGGCTCTCTGATCGGATGGGCGTATTCAGTCGGACCGATCGCCGCGATCGTCTCGCCGTTTTTCCTCGGCATGGTCGCCGATCGTTTCTTTCCGACGGAGCGCGTGCTCGGTACGATGCACCTGCTCGGAGGGCTGGCGCTTCTCGCGGCGCCGACGGCGGCCGGCGTCTCGCCTCAACTCTTCATCATCGCCGTGCTCGTGCACATGCTGCTCTACATGCCCACGCTCGGGCTGACGAACACGCTCGCGTTCCACAACCTGACCAACGGCGAGAAGCAGTTCCCCCTGGTGCGAGTGTTCGGCACCATCGGATGGATCGTGGCGAACTGGGTCGTTTCGTTCCTGGCACTCGACACGTCCGCCGGCATGTTCTACGTGGCCGGCGCGTCCGGGCTGATGCTCGGTGCGTACTCGTTCTTCCTCCCCCACACGCCGCCACCAGCGAAAGGCAAGGCGTTCTCCGCACGCGATGCGGTCGGAGCTGACGCGCTCGTCCTGATGAAGGACCGCTCGTTTGCCGTCTTCATCATCTGCTCATTCCTCATCTGCATCCCGCTGGCGGCCTACTACGCCTTCGCCGGCCAGTTCGCGGGTGCGGTCGGTTTCGAGCGCATCGCCTTCACCATGTCCGCAGGCCAGATCTCTGAGATATTCTTCATGCTCGTCATGCCGCTCTGCTTCGTCCGGCTCGGCGTCAAGTGGATGCTGCTCATCGGCATGGGCGCGTGGGTCGCCCGGTACGGCCTCTTCGCGGGAGCATGGGACAGCGCGACCGGCAACCACCTGATGCCCATGGTGCTCATCGGCATCATCCTCCACGGCATCTGCTACGACTTCTTCTTCGTGACCGGGTTCATCTATACCGACAAGAAAGCCCCCGTCCACGTTCGCGGGTCCGCGCAGGGCTTTCTCGTGCTTGTCACGCAGGGACTGGGCATGTTCATCGGGGCGCAGGTCGCCGGCAGGCTCGTCGATCACTACTCAACCCCGGCTGCGGACGGTACCACCGTCATCGCGTGGGACAAACTCTGGCTTGTCCCCTGCCTCTTCGCCGCGATCGTCATGGTCATTTTCTTCCTGTTCTTCAAGGATCGAGTGACGGCTACACCGGCACAGGTCGATCGCACGCCCCTCGGTCCCGACCAGTCGGAGACCGCGGTGTGACCGGGCCGCGTCTGGCCGTCTGCTCGTGGTCGCTCCTGCCGACCGGCCCTGCCGACTTGGCCGCGAAGGTGCGGGCGTGCGGGCTGGACGGGGTGCAACTCGCTCTGGACCCCATCCGGCGCGGCGAGTGGGACGAGGGCGAGACGGTGCGCGTTCTGGCGGGTGAGGGCATCGCCATCGTCAGCGGCATGATGGGAATGAAGGGCGAGGACTACTCGACGCTCGACTCCATCCGGCGAACGGGCGGGGTTCGCCCCGACGAGACGTGGCCCGACAATCTCGCAGCGACAAGGGCGAACGCAGCCCTTGCGCAGCGTCTTGAACTCAACCTCGTCACGTTCCACGCGGGTTTCCTGCCCCATGAACCGGCAGACCCGGAGCGGGAGCGGATGCTCGAACGCCTCCGCACCCTCGCGAGCGTCTTCGGCTCGCACCGCGTACGCATCGCCCTCGAAACGGGACAGGAGACAGCCGACACGCTGATCTCCGTGCTGGACGATCTCAACAGCGGTCCGATCGCCCCTCCTACGCCCGTCGGTGTGAACTTCGACCCCGCCAACATGATCCTCTACGGCATGGGCGACCCGATCACCGCCTTCACGCGGCTCTCGCACTCCGTCGCTCAGCTCCACCTCAAGGATGCCCTCCCGACGGACCAACCCGGCACGTGGGGCACGGAAACGCCACTCGGCGAGGGGGCTGTGCGCTGGCCTGATTTCTTCTATGTCTATCGAGATGCGGACCTCCGCTGCGACCTCGTGATCGAGCGTGAGTCGGGCGAGCGGCGAGTAGAAGACGTGCGGTCGGCTGCGGAGTACATACGACCGCTGCTTACCTAGGCGGAATGGTCAGGGGCCCGTCGGCGTCTGCTCTGCGCTGATCTCGCGTGCCTGGATGTCGCGCCACTCGACGACGTTGCCCGGGTGGTGGGTCTGGAGGGCGACGTGCCCCTGCGGGAACGGCTCGACCTCCGCGTCCACCATCGGCACGCCGTTGATCCAGGTTTGGACGCGGCTGCCGACGACTCGCACGCGGTAGTCGAACCAGGCATTGTCGCGCGTGATCAGCGTCCTGGCGAAGCCTCGCTCAGGCCAGGCACGGCCGTAGACACATCCGGTCCAGTTGCGCGGATCGTGGTTGTCGATCTGGGCCTCGTACCCCATGGGCCACGTCTCCGGATTGTTCTGGGGCGGGGCGGCTCGCGGGTAGAAGCCGCTGTTGCCGCGAGTGTTCACCCGCACGAATGCCCTGATCTCAACGTCGGTGAAGACTCGCTCTGTGTAGAGGTGCCCGCCGCCGTCGCGCCCGACGAGCGTACCGCCCTCGACGGTCCACCGGCCTGTCCCCTTGGCGAACCAGTCGTCGAGGTCGCGGCCGTTGAAGAGCGGGACGAAGTCGCCTGGATCCGGGTCCGGGGAGAGGTCCATGATCTTGAGGTTGCGGAAGCGAACCGGGTTGCCGTGGTCCTGGAGCGAGATGAAGCCGGTCGTCAGGCGATCGCAAAGCGGTAGGGGCTGGTCTGGCGTGCGGAAGATGCCGCGGCCGTCGAGTTTCTGCCCGTCGTGGATGCGCTCGCCGTTGAGCCATGCGTCGAGCGTATCGCCGACGAGACGGATGTGATAGGTGTTCCACTCGCCGGGGGGGCGTACGGCCTGGGTCGCCGGAGGGATGGCGTTGTAGACCGCGCCGCAGTGCGAGAGGCCCGGTTCCTGGCCGTGCGTGTCGTAGATCTGGATTTCCATGCCTGTGAAGGCCGGGTCGCCGACGCTGGACCCGCGCAGGCCGACTCCGGAGTTGCCCCCGGGCGGGATGAGGAACTCGAGTTTGAGTTCGAAGTCGCGGTACATGCGGGTGGTGCGCAACCACCAGCCGTTGTTGCCGGTGGTATGAATCTCGCCGTCCTTGACGACCCAGGCTTCGATGTTGCCGGCGGTCGTCCAGCCTTCGAGCGAGCGGCCGTCGAAGAGGAGCGTCCAGCCCGCCTCGCGCTCCTCGGCGGTGAGCGTGTTGTGCTGCGCTGCAACAGTCTGTACGAGCGTGAGCGTCGTGGTGATGGCAGCGCGAGTCAGGCTGTTCATTGCACCGACTCCCTTGGTGTCAGAACGCGAGCCATTTCTGCTCGGCCTTGCTGCTCTCGACGGTCCGCTCGATGAACCGGACGCCTCGGGCGCCGTCATCGACACCGGGAAAGTCGTGGCGCGCCGGGCCTTTGGCGCCAGCACCGGTGCGGACGGCCTCACACGCGGCGCGGTAGACGTTGGCGAAGGCCTCGATGAAGGCCTCGGGGTGGCCGGAGGGCAGGCGGGTGGTACGTTTCGCGGCGTCGCCGAGGTAGTCGTTGCCGCGGCGGTAGACCTGCTCAGGCTTGCCGAGCCGCTTGACGACGAGAGCGTTCGGCTCTTCCTGATGCCATTCGACGCCGCCCTTCGTCCCCCAGACGCGCAGGCGCAGATCATTCTCGTTGCCGACGCAGACCTGCGAGGCGAAGAGGATGCCCTTCGCACCGCCGCGGAACCGGAGCAGAACATTCGCGTCGTCGTCGAGCATTCGGCCGGGGACGAACGTGGTGAGGTCGGCGCAGAGGGTCTTGAGTTCGAGGCCGGTGACGTAGAAAACGAGTTGCTCACAGTGAGAGCCGATGTCGCCTATCGCGCCGCCGAGGCCGGAGCGGGCCGGGTCGGTTCGCCAGTCGGCCTGTTTCTGTCCGGTCGCTTCGAGCCGGTCGGCGAGCCATCCCTGGTTGTATTCGACGACGACCTTGCGCACCTCGCCGATCTCACCGGAGCGGACGATCTCGCGTGCCTGCTTCACGAGCGGGTAGCCGGAGTAGTTGTACGTGACGCAGAAGACGACGTTGCGTGCCGTGACGAGCGCGGCGAGTTCCGCGGCTTGCTCGCTGGTGTGCACCATCGGCTTGTCAAGGACGACGTTGAAGCCAGCGTCGACGAAGGCCCTCGCCACCGGAAAGTGAACGTGATTCGGCGTGACGATGCTGACGAAGTCGATCCGCTCGCCCGGTGGCAGAGAGCGCTCGCGTTCGAGCATCGCTTCCCACGACTCGTAGTTTCGGCGGTCGTCGAGACCGAGGTCTCGTCCGCTCGCCCTGGCCTTCTCGGGCGATGCCGAGAGAGCGCCGGCGACGAAATCGACGCCGCCGTCGAGTCGCGCGGCCATGCGATGCACGGCTCCGATGAAGGCTCCCTGTCCTCCGCCGACCATGCCCATCCGAAGGGGCCGATTCCCGTCTCCGCTTGTCATTGATCGCTCCTGAAGAGTTAAGCCACAGATGCACACAGATGGACACGGATAGGGTGGAACATCCGAATATCGTCGAGTCACAGGCGCAATCGCTTGATCTCAACCTTTCGTCCAAAGTTGAGCAACAGGCACACTGGCAGCCCTGTCGCAGCGAGATAGTTGATGCATTGCGCGGCATGCACGTTCTCGAACGCCCGAACAGCCTTCAGTTCGACGAGCACACTGCCTTCCACCACGATGTCCGCTACATACACTCCAACGACTACGCCATCGTACGTCACGTTGCACGACACTTGTTGCGCCACGCCGAGACCGCTCTTCCGTAACTCGTGGACGAGCGAGTTTTCGTACACTTTCTCCAGAAACCCCGAGCCGAGCGCATTGTGAACCCGGTACGCGCACCCAATGATGCGCTCCGTGATCGCGTTCAGTCCCTCGTCCCCCTTCTTCGATCTGTGTCCATCCGTGTCCATCTGTGGCTAACTCACTCCTCGAACGCCGCGTCGAAGGCCCTGCCCGAGGGCGTAAAGTCCAGCGACCGGACGTACTCGCACGATTCGCGTGCACCGTGCTCGCGGTCCATGCCGCTGTCCTCCCATTCCACGCTCAGCGGCCCGGAGTACCCTGCCCGGTTCAGGGCACGGACGATCTCCTCGAAGTTCACGTCGCCGCGCCCGACCGAGCGAAAGTCCCACCCGCGTCGCGCGTCGCCGAACGGCAGGTGCGACGAGAGGATGCCGCTCATGCCGTCGAGCGTCGTCGCGGCGTCCTTCATGTGGACGTGGAAGATACGGTCGGGGAAACGGTCGATAAATCGCGCGGGGTCCACGCCCTGCCAAACGAGGTGGCTCGGGTCGAAGTTGAAACCGAAGGCGGGGTGATTCCCGACAGCCGCGAGAGCCTGCTCCGCGGTGTACAGGTCGTAGGCGATCTCGCTCGGGTGGACTTCGAGCGCGAACCGCACGCCGACCTCCTTGAAGGTGTCGAGGATCGGCCCCCACCGCCGCGCGAAATCATCGAACCCGGCATCCACGTCCTTCCGACCCGTCGGCGGGAAGAAGTAGAGTTTGTGCCAGATCGCCGAGCCGGTGAACCCATTGACCACCTTCACGCCGAGGTTCGCGGCCGCGTGTGCCGTCGCCTTCATCTCCTCCGCTGCCCGGCTCCGCACGCCCTCCGGCTCGCCGTCGCCCCAAACGTGCGGCGGGAGAATCGACTTGTGTCTCCCGTCGATCAGGTCGCAGACCGCCTGACCGACGAGGTGGTTCGAGATCGCCCAGCACTTCAGACCGTGCTTCGCGAGCAGGGCGTGCCGTCCGTCGCAATAGGCCTTGTCCCTTGCGCCGCGGACGGGGTCGAAGTGCTCGCCCCAGCAGGCAAGTTCGAGCCCGTCGTACCCGAACGACGCCGCCTTGGCGGCCATTTCCTCAAGACCAAGGTCGGCCCACTGGCCGGTGAACAGCGTGACAGGTCGTGTCATCGGGGGTTCCTCTCATCTCCGGGCCGCCCGCCCGGGTCCGACAGGGTATCACACCGCCTGTTCCGCTACCCTGTCACCGAGTCGCCAACCGGAAGGATCGACCATGCGCCACCGTCTGTTCGCTCTCACGATGCTGACGCTCACTGTTCTCGCGGCTGTCGGCCGCGGACAGCCCGAGGAACTGCTCACCAAGGCAGAACGCACCGGGTACACGCAGACCGCGACGCACGCAGAGGTCATGGACCTTGCGCGACGGCTGGCGGATCGGTCACCCCGCGTCCACTTGGCCGAACTGGGCCGGTCGGTCGAGGGACGCGAACTTCCTCTGCTGGTCGTCGCTGATCCACCGGTTGCGACGCCGGAGGAAGCAAAGGCCTCCGGGAAAGTCGTCGCCCTGCTCATCGGCAACATTCATGCCGGCGAGGTCTGCGGGAAAGAAGCCCTGATGATGCTAGCCCGCGAACTCGCCTTCGCCGACGAACCGGGCGTACTGAAGTCCGTCATCGTCTGCATCGCGCCGATCTACAACGCCGACGGCAATGAGCGCATGGAGCCGGGTAACCGGCCCGGACAGGTCGGCCCCGAGCGCATGGGCGTTCGCCCGAACGCCCAGGGGTTCGACCTCAACCGTGACTTCATGAAGGCAGAGGCTCCCGAGACGCAGGCCCTCATCCGCTTCCTCCGTCGCTGGGATCCGCATGTTTTCGTGGACACACACACCACGAACGGCTCCGCGCACCGCTACGTGCTCACCTACTCAGGCCCGAAGCACCCGGCCGGGGACGCCGAACTGATCCGCTGGGTGCGCGACGGAATGCTGCCTCGCGTCACCGAGACACTCCGCGAAACGAAAGGCCACGAGACGTTCTTCTACGGCAACTTCGAGGACGATCACACGAAGTGGACCTCGTTCCCCGCCGAACCTCGCTACAGCACGAACTACGTCGGCCTGCGAAACCGGATCGCCATCCTCTCGGAAGCGTACTCGTATGCGCCGTTCAAGGACCGGGTGATCGCAACGCTGGATTTCTGCCGGGCGATCGTCGAAGATGCGGCCGCCCGGAAGGACGAGATCGTCAAACTGCTGCGCGAGGTGGATCGTCGCGCATCGCGGGCCGGCGAGTCACCGCAGGATGACGACCTGGTCGCAGTGCGGACCCGGGCCGCGCCGCTCGGGGAAAAGGCGGCGGTGAAGGGGTTCGAGATGGAGCAGCGCGACGGCAGGCGCGTCGCCACGGAACAGCCGAAGGACTACGAGTGCGAACTCTGGCTCGACTACGAGTCGGAACTGGCGGTGCGCCGCCCGTGGGCATACCTGATCCCACCTCATCTGAGCGTCGTGGTCGAGAGCTTGAAGCGTCACGGCATCACCGTCGAAGAACTCCGCGAGGATGCCGAACTGGACGCCGAACGCCTGCGCATCGACTCGATCGAGCGGGCAGATCGCCCGTTCCAGGGACACCGCATGACGCGCGTCACCGCGAGTGCGGAAGCGGTCGCGCCGCGCATCGAAGCCGGCACGGCGATCGTGCGAACCGCGCAGCCGCTCGGCCCGCTCGCGGTGCTGCTCCTCGAGCCGATGAGCGAGGATGGCCTGACCCTCTGGAACGCGCTCGACGACGGGCTGCGTCTGGGAGAGCCGTATCCGATCCTGCGCGTTCTCACGCCCGTTCCGCTCACACGCTCCGATCAGCCCCCGATCGACGAGGACCGCATCTTCGACAGACCGATCACCTTCGACAGCGTCTACCGCGACCGCCGCCGACCGGACCTCAACGGCTCGCCCGTCCGCGTCGGCGAGTGGCTCGACGACGAGCACTTCGCCCAGACAAAGGACGGCACGCGATATGCCGTCAACGCGCGCACCGGCCGGGCGACCGCACAGCCCCAGCCGGACACCTCCGCCTTGCGGCAGGCACTCGCTGCCCTTCCGACGATCGACGATGCCACCGCCCGACGGATCGCCGAACGCTCGGCGTTTTCGCAGACAACCGAAGACCGCGCCGCGGGGTTCTTCGAGCACGGCGACGACCTCTACTACGCACGACTCGACGGATCCGCCGCCCGGCGCCTGACCGCGACGCCCGGTCGCGAGGAACTGGCCTCGTTCAGCCCGGACGGTCGGTTCGTCGCGTTCGTCCGCGACAACGATCTGTTCGTCGTTGACGTGGACACGGCCACCGAACGCCGCCTCACCACCACCGGCTCCGAGCGCCTGCTCAATGGCAAGGCGGACTGGGTCTACTTCGAGGAGATCTTCGGCCGCTCGTGGCGCACCTACTGGTGGTCGCCCGACTCGTCGCGCATCGCGTTCTTCGAGACCGATACCTCTATGGTGGATACGTTCACGATCGTGGACGACGTGCCCGAGCCGCAACGGATCGAGACGACAACCTACCCCAAGCCCGGGAGGCCGAACCCTGAAGTTCGCGTCGGGATCGTGGCGGTCGCGGGCGGTCAGCCCCGTTTCGCCGATCTCGCCCGCTACACCGCAGGCTCGTTCATCGTCACCGGCGTCGGCTGGTGGCCGGATTCACGCACTGCGTACTTCTTCGTGCAGGACCGCGCCCAGCGATGGTTGGACTTCTGCACCGTCGATCCGAACGCGGGCTCGTTTGCCGTGCTCTTCCGAGACTCAACGCAGGCCTGGATCGAGGCCCCGTGGGCGCCCCGGTTTCTCAAGGACGGCTCATTCCTGCTCGACTCCGAACGCACCGGCTGGAAACACCTCTATCACTACGCCCGCGACGGCTCGCTCATCAGGCCCGTCACGACCGGCGACTTCGAGGTGCGCGGCGTCGAGCTCCTCGACGAGAAGAACTCCCGGCTCTTCTTCACCGCCTCCACACCCGAGGACGACCATCTCACCAACAACCTCTACCGGATCAATCTCGACGGCACCGGCCTCACACGCCTGACCACTACGCCCGGCAGCCACCGCGTCTCCGTCAACCCCTCGGGCACGCTTTTCATCGACACCTGGTCCGACGACGAAAGGCCCACGAGAGTCGCCGTCCGCGCCGACGACGGCTCAATCGTCCGAATGCTCGACACCAACCCCGCGCCGGACCTTGACGAGTGGCGCCTCGGGCGATTCGAACGCGCCCGCATCCCCTCGCGCCGCGGTCCCATGCTTGATGCCACCGTGCTCTACCCGCCGGACTTCGACCCGGACAGACCCCATCCCGTCTGGTTCACGACGTACGCCGGCCCGCACGCGCCGACCGTGCGCGGCGGGTGGTCCCTCGGCAACGCCGCCGATCACATGCTCGCCAACCTCGGCTTCGTGGTCTTCCGCGCGGACCCCTACTCCGCGAGCGGCAAGGGAGCGGTCAGCGCATGGACGGCGTACCGCCGCCTCGGCGTGCCCGAACTCGAAGACATCGTGGACGCGATCACTTGGCTCAAACAACAGCCGGGAATCGACGGCTCACGGATCGGCATGTCCGGACACTCCTACGGCGGGTTCATCACCGCCTATGCCATGACGAACTGCGACCTCTTTGCGGCGGGAATCGCCGGTGCGCCCGTGACCGACTGGCGCGACTACGACACCATCTACACCGAGCGGTACATGGACACACCGCAGGAGAATCCCGGCGGCTACGACGCGACCTCGGCCGTCAAGGCCGCGAAGAACCTGCACGGCCGGCTGCTGATCCTGCACGGCACGATGGACGACAACGTCCACATGCAGAACACGACGCGGCTGGCCAAGGCCCTCCAAGAGGCCAACCGTCCATTCGAGATCATGCTCTACCCGCAGTTCCGCCACGGCATCTGGGGCGATCACTACCGCGATCTCATCCACGACTTCCAACTTCGCCTGCTGAATGCGCCGCCGGGCGAAGCACGTCAGGGCGGGACACCAGAGCCGGAGCCGACCGATCGGGCCGAGGGTACCGTGCGAAGGCTTGGGCCGCGGTAGGCGCTGTCCCGGTCGTGCGCACGGAGTTTGTCACTCCGGGTCGCGCCATGCGCTCTGCCGGGCATCGACCTCCCACGAGTTGCCGAAGAATCCCGCCCCGATCACCCCATGCACGCCGCGCTCGAGCATCGTCGCGTCGAGCACGATCCAGTCCGGGTACTGCACGCCGGAAACGAAGTACGGCAGGCGATCCGTAAGGCGACGTCCGGCCAGGCCCGTGCCGGACACCACCCCGACCATGGCCCGCTCGCTTCCCGGCCGCGGTCGGCAGAACAGCACGGCCAGGTCGTCCCCGCTCACGATTCGCTCATCGACGCGCACTTCGGACGATGTCACGCGAACCGGAGAATCGCCGAGAAGCGCATCCCAGCACGAGACCGTGTCGGCGTTGCCGTAGACAATGACGCTTCGATCCACCTCTGCGGCCGGATCGAAGAGGCGGTCCGGAACGATCTCGACCGTGCCATTGCCGCGGTACCACCACGTCTCCGCGTCGTAGCGGGCCTTGGCGAAGGCCCAGTTCATCTCGGCCTCGTTGCCGAGCGTGCCGACGACGAAGACGAAACGGTTGTCGAACGCGGCCTTGAACGGGCCGGACCGGTGCGGGCCTTTCGTGGACGGGTGAAGCGGCCGGGCAACCGACCAACCTCTGCCCCTGACACCCTCACCGCTTGCGCCGTTCATCAGGTGAAGCACACCTGTTTCAGGCCAGGTGGAGTCGATCTCGCGCCCGTCGATCTCAACCGCGATTCGTCCGGTTTCCTCCATGCCCCGCAGGTCAAGGGCGAGACGCGCGACGTTCTCGGTCGCGACGACGACTCGGCGGGCGGATGGGTCCATCACCGCGTCAACGCGGCTGAACTTCATGCTCTCGTGCTGCTGCTCGATCGTCACCCAATCCCGCGTCGCCGAGACCCCCGGGCCGGCCGTCACGAACGACACACGCGCGGGCATCTCGTCACGACGGCGCTCCTTGAAGAACTCGACCATCGGCTCCCAGTCCACGCACTCGTTCCCCCACCAGTGCCCCGCTCCCGGCTGCTCGTGGTACTGGAAATCCCGGTGCCACTCCCCCACTTCCTTGCGCATCGTGCGTGCCTGGTCGACCGGAACGTTGTCGTCCGCGTCGCCGTGGATGACGTACACGCCGAGGCCGTCGAGGTTGCGCCTCAGTGCCAACGTGTCGCTCGGGCTGGTCGCCCGCATCAGGATCGCCTCGACGCCGGAGGCCGAGTCGTAGCGGGCAGCGCCCGTGTACGACCAGAAACTCACCCACCCAGCGCTCGGTCCGATCGCCGCCCAGCGGTCGGGGAATGTGACCCCGAGATGCCACGTGCCGTGGCCGCCCATCGAGTGCCCGGTCACGATGGTGCGTCGCGGGTCAGTGCCGAAGCGTGCCGACGCCAGCCGGAGGACCTCCATCGCGTCGAGCCGCCCCCAGTCTTCCCAGTCAAAGCCGTACGGCCGGCGGTTCGTGGGGGCGACGACGTGCGCCCAGCCTTTCGGCGCATAGCACGCGGCCTGACTCCGGGCTTCAACGCTCGCGCCATGCAGCGTCAGGATCAGCCCCGGCGTGACGCCATCCGCGATCACTCCCGGTCGCACCGAGTAGTACTGCACGCTGCCGTCCATACCGCTGATGAACGTGCGGTCGTGCTGCTCGTTCGGAGAGCGCACGTCGAGGGTGATCTCGGTTGTCGCGAGCACGGCGCCGTCGGCAGTTTCCAGCGTCAGCCTGTATCGAACGCTCCGGTCGATGAGGCTCGTGCCCTGCACCGCGGGCAGGTCGATCGGCACCTTTCGGGTCGAGTGCGGCCACAGAATCCCGACATCCGAGTGCAGCTCAGCCAGGGGCGTGCCGTCCGAAGCCAACGCCTCCGCGCGCACGGTCAGCTCTCGGGCCGCCACGCGATCGGTGTTCACCACAACCGCGCCCGCGTGCAGCACTGCGCCCTCACCCTGCACCAGCGAAGGGAGTGTCAGGTCGCCGGTATCGAAGAACACTCGCGAAGGCGGTGTTATCACCCGCGCCCGCAACCGACCCCGCGCGCACGCGAAAAGCAGTTCGTTGTCGCCTGGGCGCAGTGCGATTGGCAGACGAACGTACCCCGTCTGGTAGGGGTCGCCGACTCGCGGCTGGCCGTTGACGTAGACCATGCTGTGCCCGGACGCTTCGAGCACGAACAGGCCGCCGTGCATCGTTCGCACGTTGAGTCGGGCATAGCCGTTCCGCAGCGCGGCGTGGGCGAACCAGCCTTCGTCATTCGCGGCGATGCGTTCCCAGCGCCGTTCGTCACCATTCGGGAGCGCAACCACGTCGCCTTCCGCCGGGGACTTCCACTCGCCGCGCACGATCAGCCGCCCGACGGCATCGGTGTAGACCGCGGATCGGCCGCCACGGCCCACGTCGCCGACGACGATCGCTTCGCCGATCCACTCTCCGACGGGCGTGACGCCCTGCCCGCGGCAGGTAACCGCGAAGGCACACGCGAGCAGAACGGCGAGCCATCGGGCGATCGTGCTCATGGGTCAGCCTCCGGGTCCGGTGCAGAGAGCGTAGCCGACCGCGATGTCGTTGACGTTCGTGCCGGTCGGTCCGGTTCGGATCAGACAGCCGAGGGCGTCGAGCGCGACATGGCTGTTGTGCTCGCGGAGCGCAAATGGGAGATCAAGGTTGCGCGCGCGGGCGTCCGCTGCGGTTGTCCCGGTGACAAAGCCCCCTGCGGCGTCGGTCGGGCCGTCGCGCCCGTCTGTGGCGAAGGCGAGCACGCCAAGTCCAGGCTCCCCGTCGAGTTCAATCGCGGCCGCGAGGGCCAGCTCCTGGTTCCGTCCACCGATCCCTCGCGCCTCGCCCACGGTCACGGTCGTCTCACCCCCGAGCAGGACGCATGCCGGTCGGTCGGCAGCGGGGATCGCCCGAATCCGCCTCGCGAGTTCGCGTCCGATCTCGTCCGCTTCGCCCGTAACCCCGCGCTCGACCGCAACAACGCGAAAGGCCTCAGAGGCCAACCGAGTCGCCGCAGCGCTGAGCGCGGTTTCGTTCCCGCCGATGATCGAGTTGCGGACGCGAACAAACGCGGCATCGCCGGGCTTGAGGGTTTCGGGCAGCCGCCCGGCCGCGCCACTGCGGAGGTGTTCGGTCACGGTGTGCGACGCATCGATCACTCCGCGGCGTTGCAGCACGTCCAGCGCCTCCGCGTACGTTGTCGGATCCGGTGCGGTCGGGCCTGAGCCGATGACGTCAAGTCGATCGCCCACAACATCTGAGAGGATGAGCGCCTGCACCAGCCGAGGCGAAGCAAGCCGTGCCAGGCCGCCGCCCTTGAGCCGCTCGCAGTGCTTTCGCACAGCGTTGAGTTCGTCGATCGGCGCTCCGGCGCGAAGCAACGCTCGCGTTACTGCCGCCAGGTCATCAAGCGTCAACCCCTCTGTCGGTAGCGTGAGCATCGCGGACGCTCCGCCCGAGAGCAGCAGCAGGAGCGTGCCGTCGCTCGGCATGGACTCGACGAGTGCCGCGACGCGCGCGGCCGCATGCAGGTTGCGGGCAGTCGGAACCGGGTGATCCGCCTCGAAGGCCTCGACTCCCAGGGCCGCGAGGCGATCCGTCCCGGGCACTCCCGACGGAAAGACCGCCACGCCCTCCGTCGGCGCGTCACCAAGGCATTCGTACGCGGCAGCTGCCATCGCCGGAGCGGCTTTTCCCACCGCCACCAGCGCCACGGAGCCTGCAACCCTGAAATCGCCCGGCCAGCCCTCCCGAACAAGCCGGGCGGGATCGCACGATGCAACCACCGCTCGTACCAGACACTCGGCCGAGGGGCGAAGGGTTTCGGCTTGTCGGACGAATCTCGGCATGAGGCTTGACTGCATGGAAGGCCTTGAGACGGTATTCTGGCCGGGACACGCCCCGGGCACTTGGCCCTCTGAATCCAGGAGAGCAGACCGTGACTCAGACCCCTCCTACCACACACTCGTCCGTCGTGGCCCCGCACCGCGGCGTGTTGATTCTCGTGTTCGGCATCCTGAGCATCGTCCTGTGCGCGATCCTCGGACCGTTCGCGTGGATCATGGGCAAGGGCGACCTGAAGCGGATCGACGCCGGCACCATGGACCGAGAAGGCCGCGGGCTGACACAAGCCGGCATGATCTGTGGGATCATCGGAACCGTGTTTCTCATCTTGAGCGTGTTGATGATCCTGCTCTACGTCGTGCTGATCGCGTTGGGCCTCGGCTTGGCCGCTGCAGGCGCCGCGGGCGGCGCGGGCGGCCCTTGAGGTACCCGTGAAACCCCGCCTCGTCACAGCAAGCCGACGTTTGCCGGTCCCGTGGTGGATCGTCGCGATTGCCGTGCTCTGGGGCGGCAGCATCATGGCGCTGGAACTCTGGCGCACGCACGGCGGCGATGCCCCGATCACCTGCACCTTGCGCAGGGCAACCGGCATCCCCTGCGGCACCTGCGGTTCCACGCGGGCAGTGTTCTCCCTCGCCCAAGGCGACGCCGCTTCCGCGCTGCGATACAACCCCTTCGTAACGATCGGCGGCGCAGCCCTCGCCGGCGTCGGCGTGATGCGAATCGGCTTCGGCAAGCGCCTCAATCTCGGCCTCGGAACCCACGGCCGAAGGATCGCCTGGTGCCTCGTCGGCACCGCATTCATCGCCAACTGGGCTTACATCATCGCGTACCACCGCGGCATCGTCGCCGATCCTGCCGAGATCAGAACAGCAGCAGCCCTGCCGCCATCCACGCCCCTGCCGCAACCATGACGATGGCCGTGTAGCCAACGATGTCGCGTGCCTTCACCCCCGTGATTGCCAGGAGCGGCAAGGCCCAGAACGGCTGGAGCATGTTCGTCAGTTGGTCCCCGTAGGCGACCGCCATCACCATCTTCGCCGGATCAACGCCCGCGTCGGCGGCGGCGTGCATGGCGATCGGACCCTGCACCGCCCACTGCCCACCGCCCGACGGCACGAACAGGTTGACGATCGCCGCGCTGACGAACGTCAGGAACGGCAGCGTCGTCGGGCTGGACGTGTCCGCGATTGCCCGTGCCATCTGCACCGTCAGGCCGGAGCCTGCCATCAGCCCCATGATCCCCGCGTAGAGCGGGAACTGCAGGATGATCCCGGCGCACCCCGACGCCGCCCGCTCCACCGCACGGACGTACCTGCGAGGCGTGCCGTGCAGCAGCAGCCCAAGCATGAGCATGGTCATGTTGACCGTGTCGGGCGTCAACTGCGTGACGCCCGAAGGAGGCCGAGCGCCGGTTGTCGGGTCTGTCGGCGGCAGGTAGTACCCCCACGCCCACCACGCGATCAGGGCGACGAGCAAGAGCGTGACAACTGGCGAGTCTTCGAGCAGGCGGGGAAGGAATGGTTTGTCTTGCTCGGGAGGCAGCGCGGGATCAGGCTCGGCCGAGATGAACCGGGATGCAGGCTCGACGTCCTCGGCTCGCCGCGGCGACATCATCGCCAGCAACGCAGGCGCGAGCACCAGCAGCCCGCCCGTCACGGCCAGGTTCATCGGGCTGAGGATCGTGCCGGCCAGTGAAATCGGCCCGAATGGAGCATCCGGCCCGAAGATGTCCCGGATTTCGCTCGGCTGCGTGACTTTGAGCGGCGCGCTGCCGGAGAACCCGCCATGCCAGACCAGCAGGCCGACGTAGCCGGCTGCGGCGAGCAGAGGGTAATGGGCCGCGACCCCGCGACGCTCCATGGCCGCGCCGACCCGCCGAGCCATGAGCGCGCCGGCGATCAGCCCCAGTCCCCAGTTCAGCACGCCCAGCGAGGCCGCAACGAGGGCGACCAGCGCAACTGCCTTCGGTGCGGACCGCGGAGCAGCGGCCAATGCGTCCAGCATGCGCGAGACAGGAGGGCTGGACGCCAGCGCGTGCCCGGTCACGAGAATCAGGCACATCTGCATCGCGAACCGCAGCATCCCCGCTGACCAGACCCCCTCCGTGCCAGCCCACATCGAGACCGAGGCCGAGAAAGACGCCGGCGTTCGCGTGAGAACGAGCACGAACGTGACGAGCGTGAGCAGCACGGCCAGTACGAACGGGTCGGGCGCGGTGCGACGGAAGGCCGCACTGATGCGGAGGCCGAGTGTGGAGATCATGGAGACCAGAGTACCGCCGCTCGCGTGTCCGTGCCCCTCAGCCCAGCGCGAGCCGCAGCCTCCGCACCGCCTCCTCCAGCGTTTTCCTTCTCTTGCAGAACGCGAAGCGGACGAACGGTCGGCCGCACTCTTTGTGCTCGTAGAAGACGCTCGGCGGGATGGCTGCGACGCCGACCTCGGCCGTCAGGTTGCGGCAGAACACCACGTCGTCTGCGAGACCCAGACGACGGCTGACCGGCGTGTGATCGGCCATGATGAAGTATGTTCCGTCAGGCCTATGTACGCCGAAACCGAGCGACGCGAGGGCATCGGCGAGAAAGTCCCGGCCCGCCCGGTACTCCGCGACGAGGCCCCGAACATACGGCTCACTCGATGGGTCGCTCAGCGCGACCGCAGCACCGTGCTGCAGCGGCGTCGCGGTCGCGAACGTCAGGAACTGGTGCGCCGCCCGCACGCAGGCCGTCAGGTTCGGCGGCGCGATCGTCCAGCCGATCTTCCACCCCGTCAGGCTGAACGTCTTGCCGAGGCTTGAGCACACGATCGTCCGCTCAGTCATGCCCGGCAGCGACGCGATCGACACGTGCGGCCTGTCCGCGTCAAATGTCAATCGCTCGTAGACCTCGTCCGAGATCACCGTCACGCCGTTCCGCTCGCAGAGGGACGCGATCAGGGCCAGTTCGCCGCGCGTAAAGACCTTGCCGGTCGGGTTGTGCGGGGTGTTCAGCACCAAGGCCCGAGTGCGCGGCCCGAAGGCGCTGCTCAGTTCGTCCTCGTCGAATGCAAACCGGCGATCCGCCCCGGGCCGAAGCGTGACGAACCGCGCGACGCCGCCCGCCAACGCGACGCCCGCCCGGTACGAGTCGTAGAACGGCTCGAAGAGGATCACTTCGTCGCCGGGGTTGAGCAGACCGAGGAAGCACGCGGCGAGAGCCTCCGTGCAGCCGCTCGTGACCGTGACCTCGGTGGTCGGATCGACCGGCCGTCCTCCGCCGCGCCGGAACCAGTCCGCGATCGCCTCGTTGAGGGGCGGCACGCCGAGGGTGCGGGCGTACTGGTTGTGACCGGCATCCAGCGCGGCCTTGGCAGCGTCCTTGACGAACGCCGGCCCGTCGAAGTCGGGGAAACCCTGGGAGAGATTGATCGCGTTGTGGCGCAGGGCAAGCGCGGTCATCTCGGCGAAGATCGTGGTTCCGAACGGTGCGAGGCGATCGGCGACGGTCGGCGCTGCCATGGCGGAAGGATACCGGGCCGCTCGACTCAACCGCCGCTGACCAGTTCCAGCGTCGCTCGCTGGCGGATCCGCTGCGTCTGCTCGACTTTCTTTGCTGAGTCGGTCAGGTCCGGCATCGAGACCGACCAGTCCGAATCCATCGACATCTCAGACCGCGCGATGCACCCGGCGGCATGGTCGAAGAGCGTTTCCCCAGCGAGACGAGAATCGGTCAGGCGAACTCGGACCAGCCCTTCGAGCAACCGGGACAGGTCGTCGTTCTCCTGCCGCACGAGCGAGAGCGTACCGGCTGACTCGATGCGGGCGCACGATCGCGTCGCATGCCGGGCCGTCCCTCGGAGCGTGTGCAGGGTCCGCGACTCGACCACGCCGACGACGGGCATCGGTTGCCGGATGGCGGTCTCCCACGACTCGCCCGTGCGAACGCCCCGCCCCGGGACCAGCCGCAGGGACTGCTCGATCTGCTGTCGCATGGACTCGTCTGTCAGCGTCGCGTTGAACGCTTCGAGTTGGGTGTCAAGGGCGCCGCCGGAAAGCGGCGACGTCACGGACTTCATCAGCTCCGACACACCGCGAACAGCGAGCACCTGACCCTCCGCGTCAACATCGAAACTGATCGTCTTGCCGGCCAGCGCGGCGAATGGAGCGATCATGGGGTCCGACGCTGCCTCGTGCGTGCCGGGCCGATCGGAGTCGTACTCGACGCGCTTCCCATCTCGCGTGACAACCACGGCGATCGCCTCGTAGGTCCGTTCGACTGTCGCCACACCGCGTGAGTCCGCTCGTCGGACTTCCTCGCGGTAGCGGATCGTGCGGACCCACTTCAGTCCCGTGCCCTCCGCGCCCGCGATCGACTGGTCCATCTCCTCCACCACGCGATAGGTGCGGGATTGACCCTCGACCCACCGCCAGTGCAGGTCAAGGCGAACCTGACCGAACGCGACGATCGATATCAGGGACGAGACCGCGATCGTGGCGAAGCGCAGCATGAACCGTCTCCAAGGTGATGGGCCGCTGACGATACCGGCTCCTCCCCCATGCGGCCGCACATGATCGCGATCATCCCGAAGCGAACAGCCCCGGCATCCTTCGCCGGGGCTTGCTCGCCGCGTTCGCCGCCCGCCATCCCACGATCAGGCGTGGACGGCGACCTCGCTGAGGTTCTCGGTGATCCAAGAGTCCATCCCCGGTGCCCAATGGACACGGATCACCTCGCCGCCGGGACCGACGCCAAGAATGTTTAGCGTCCCGACCGCAGAAGCATGGGACGCGAGCCTGCCGGTCGGTCTCGTCGCCCCCTCGGGAAGCCCCTCAATGAGCGGTGAAACCACCCAGAGATCCAGCGTCGGAGTCCACCAGTAGACGGTCAGTTCTCCCTCGCCGTCGAGGCCGGCGTAGTTCAGGCCGCCCCAGGGTGTCGTGTAGCCGGTCAGTTGGCCGGGAACCAGCAGCGGACCCCCGGCGTTCTCGGTGAGGTCGTTGGTCAGCCAGTCACCGCCGAACTGCGGCACCCACCAGGTTACCATGAGGCGCCCGTCGGCGTTGAGGCCAGCGAGGTTGATGCCGTCCCAAGCCGTGAGTGTGACGGCCAGTTGCCCGCTGATGAGGGGCGCGCCCGTAATCTCGGAAAGGTTGTCCACCCGCCAGAGATCGAACACGCCGGGCATGATCCAGACGGACTGGATGTTCCCGTCGGCGTCGATGCCGGCAAGGTGCCACGCATTCCAGTTGGTGACATAAGCGATGAGGTCGTTGAGGTCGGGCGTCGCCATGCCCTGCGGGGTGAGGTGGTCGTCGGAGATGTTGACGAAGGTCCAGAGGGGATTGCCTGCGACATCCGCGGCGCCTGTCTGCTGGAAAGCGACCATGCGGCCGTCCTGCGCAACACCGACCAAGACAATGATGCCGTCCGTGGAGATAAAGTGCGTGATCGCTCGGGCGGGCGCGATCGAGCCGGCGAGTTCGGTCGTGAGGAGTCGGACTGTCCACTGCCCCTCGAAGCCGCGTCTCAGGAGAACGAGGCCCTCGTTGGTGACTGCGGCTGCGTAGACCAGGCCGTCCTTCGGGTCGGTCCATGTCGTAGAGGGACCGGTGAAGGTAGCAAGTTCGCCGGCACTCGCCCCGAGGACACGCCAGCCGGTATCCGTCGGCTCGAAAACGAAGACGCGGCCGTCCATATTGACGCCAATAATGCGGTGTGTATCACCGCTGTCACTGGCGGCGCTGACATGAGCCGCGCTGTGCAGGAATCGGGAGAGCCATGAATCGAACTCGAAGTCGGTTGGTTCGCTGGAAGCGCCGACGTTGTCAACAGCAATCAGTCTGAAGCGAGCAGGCTCACCGGTGGGAATGCGGCTCGACGCTGCGGCCGAGATGACGGCCGTGAAGCCGTTGCTGCCGCCGGAGTCGACGATGACGTCGTCGGCATCGACCACGCCGTCACCGTTGAGATCGAAGAGCGCCAAGAATCGGACCTCCGCGATCGTGCCATCTTCGTCCGTCGCTGTCGCTGTCAGGGTGAAGGATGCCCCCCGCTCCACCGCACCCGATGAGACGATGAGCGATTGCACGACCGGGCGCTCATTCGACGCATCGAACGCCACGTCGGCCGCGAAGCCGTCGTTCGAGAAGCCGATCGCATTGACCGCAACGGCGATGAACGTCTCCGCGGGGCCTGCCCCGGGGAACGGCCCGACGGCTGTTGCCCAGCCGTTGGATGCGTCCGAGTCGGTCGAGAGAAGTTCGCCGCCGTCGGGGACGCCGTTGCGATTGGCGTCGTGATAGAACCGTACCTCGACGATCGGTGCGTCGCCAGGATCGGCGATGATTGCGGTAAGCGTGAAGGAGTCCGACAACCCGACGGGCGTGACGGACGGTGTGAGTGACACGACCGCCGGAGGGCCGTTGTGCTCGAACGCGCCGATGTCCGCGGCCGCGCCGAAGACGCGGGCCTTGCCGCGGGCATCGGTGTCGAGGTTCTGCGGGTTTGAGCCGGCGTCGATGGCGGGGCTGCCCGCGCGGAGGGCGTACGTCGGCGTCGGGCCACCATAGTCGCCGAGTGGCGCGAGCATGGGGTCGCCGCCGATCAGGTTATGGCTTTCACCGGCAGGGTCTGGCGTTGTCTGGCTTTCCTGGGCGGCGTTCGTGCGGGTGTTGTGCGCGACGATGGACGAGTACAGGTAGTTCTCGTTGTCCTGCCCGCTGTAGGTCGCGAACCAAATGCCGCCGCCTTGGAAGCCGACACCGTTCGCATCTGCGGTGTTGCCGACAATCGTGGAGTTGGCGATCGTCGTTCGTGCAGCAAACAGGCCTCCGCCATTGGTCACCGCGCTGTTGCCGCTGATGGTGGAGTTGATGATCAGGGCGGACCCGTCGTGCGTCGGGCCCACGAACAGCCCGCCGCCCTGTCCCGATGACGTGTTCGCGCGGAAGAGAGAGCCGCGGATCGTCGTGCTCCTGCCGCCGGCGTACAGACCGCCCCCTTGAGACGCCTGGTTGCCCTCGAATCGAGAGTCGGCGACTTCGAGCGAGCCATCCATGCCGAAGTGGTACAGCCCGCCCCCCCCCCCGGTCGTGGTGTTCCCGCTGATCGTGCTGCGCTCGACTACGACGTGGCCCCAGAGACTCAGCCCGCGGCCGGTGTTGTCGGAGATGGTCGAGTCGCGCACGGTGACCTGATGAGGCTGGACACCGTTGGTGGCGACGACGGAGACGGTGCCATAGTCCGCGTCGCCGCTCGTGTTGCCGCTGATGGTCGTCCGTTCGATGAGCAGAGTCGCTCCGCCCGCGGCCTGCGAGTTCAGATGGATGGCGCTCGCTTTCGTGCCGGTATTGCCCGTCAGAGAGGAGTCAATGATGGCCAATGTTCCGGCAAACCCGGTACCCGCGGCGATCGTCCCGCCCGTGGTGCCCCAGGCGTGATCGGTCGTCACGTTGCCGGTGAACTCCGAGTTGAGGATCGACAGGTTCCCAGCGGAGATGCTGATCGCGCCAGCGCTCGGCCCGCTGTTGCCGCTGAACTGGCAGCCGTTGACATCAGCATCCGCATATCCCAGGCTGACCGCGCCGAATCCCGCGCTCGTCGAAGTATTGTCATTGAACACCGAGTCCTTGATTCCCACGATCATGAGCATGCCCAGTGCGTCCGCGATCAAGGCCCCGTTCTCATTGCTGATGAAGGCTGATCCCTCGATCGCAATCGCCGGATTCACGCTGATACCGAGCACGGCGACCGCGCCGCCAGCAGCGCCCGTCACGTTGCCGACGAACTGGGAGCCCATGATGAGGACGCTCGCATGGTCGATCGCCAACAGGCCGCTCCCCCCCGGCGCCGAGTTTGCCGTAAAGATCGAGTCCTTGACGACAGTGGTCCCACCGTTTGTGAGAGAGACGCCGCCTCCCCCACCCAGCGACGTGTTGCCTGAGAAGATTGAATCTTCGACAGTAACCGAGCGTGCGTGAATGCCGCCTCCCGAGTCTTTCGAAATGTTGCCGGAGACAATGCTGTTTCTGACGACGACTGTCGTGTCACGGGCCTCGATCCCGCCACCTCCAGGCCAAAAGGTTGCCTCGTTGCTGCTGATGATGGCATCACGGATGTCCAGATTCTCTTTGGAATGGATCGCGCCGCCGAACTCGGCCTTTCCGCCGATGAGCATCATTCCCTCGAGCCGAACGTCCCGCACGTCCTCGGCGGTCCCGATGTTGACCGCGAGGATGCGCGAGTTCCCGCCCGCGTTGATCGTCAGCTTGTCCGAACCCGGGCCGATGATGTCCAGGTCCTCTGTGATCTCCAACTGGCCCAGCAGAAGGTTGATCGTCCCGCCGTGGATGCCCTGCGCAAACCGTATCTCATCGCGGGCCGGATCCGTGTTCGCGAGTTGGATCGCCTCGCGAAGGCTGAGGTTGCCCGCCGAGTAGTTACCGTCCACCACGTCGGCAAGCGTGTCCACGGTAAAGACCGCGAGCAGGGTGCGGGATTCGAGACTCTCAAAGAGCCGGTCGACTCCCTTCTGGCTCATCGTGTACCCCTTCGCTCTGGCCGCGGGACGGGCGGCGGGCGGCATGTCCCGCACCCAAAGCGACGGGCTGCTCCGAAGTACGACAAAGCACAGGGAAATCAACCGCCGAGGCGTGCCCGCCACCGGGCCGCTTCGGCGCCATGGCCAGCGTCCGGCTCAATGGCGTCGAGCATGTCGTAGGCGTCACCCAAGGCCGCTGCGGCGTCGAGAAAGGAACCTGCAGCGGACCCCAGAAGGCCTTCGAGCGCAGTCGCAGCCTCAAGGAGCACGGGAACCGCGGCAGCGGGATCGCGTGCCGCCAAGTGCGTCTTCCCGAGCATGACCATCAGCACGGGGACATAAAGGTGGTCCGGCGGCAAGTGGCGCTGGGCGAGGTCGAGCGAGGCTTCGAGATGCATCCTCGCCTCGTCATGCCGACCCATGCTGCGGAGCACGCTGCTGTACATGCCGCGAGAGATGATCGAGTCGGGGTGTTCAGGGCCAAGGACGGCGTCGCTCCCGAGCCAGACCTGTCGCAAGAGTGGCTCGGCCAGTTCGTGCTCGCGCCGAAATGCGTGGAACGTGGCGAGGTTGCTCGTCGCGAGGAGCGAGTCTTGATGCAAGGGACCATGCAGTCGGAGGTTCGCTTCCAGAGCAAGGCGGAGGAGGACGTGGCACTCGTCGGCACGATCCGGATACTCGGAAAGTAGAGTTGCGAGATTGTTGATACTCGTGATGGTCGAGGGATGATTGTCGCCGTGCAGCCTCCTGCGGATGGCCAGGCTCTCACGGAGGATGGCCTCACCTTCGCCGAACCGTCCGGTCACATTCAGCAGGGCGCCGAGGCTGCTCGCCGTGTCGAGCGTGTCGGGATGCTCGGCGCCGAACGTTCGACGCCTGCTCTCGTAGACGTCTCGAAGGAGTCTCTCCGATTCCTCCATTCGTCCGATCTGTCCGAGGAAGTTTCCGAGCGAGTTCATCGCCGTGATGGTCTCGGGCGCATCGGGTCCGAGCGCGTCGCGAAAGCCGTCCAGCGCCCGCCGGTAGCGGGCATCAGCAACGTCGAGTCGGCCCAGGTTGAACGCCGCGTCTGCCAGGCCGACGAGCGGGCATAACGTGTCGGGATGGCCGTCCGGAAGGGTCGCCGACCGAATGGCGAAAATCTTCAGCAGTCGCTGCTCTGCCTCGGCCGCTCGCCCGAGCTGGCTCATCATGGCCGCCTCGCTCTGCAAGGCGTCGAGCGTCGGCGCGGCCGACTCGCCCAGTTCGGCGCGAAAGAGATCGATCGATCGCGATCGCGGCCGTTCTGCCGCCTGCGGAAGTCCCAACATCATGTAACTATCCGCGATCGTTCCGAGCAGGCTGGCAAGCACGAGCGGGCGATCCGCGAACTCGCTCTCCGCGGCCTGCTCCGCCGGTTCTAGGAGATGCTTGCTGAGGACGGAAAGCGCCGCATTGGTCGGATTCGCGAGCCGAAGGTAGTCGGCAAATACCTCCGCAGATGCGTTCAGCACGGCATCTCCGATGCCGTATTCGAGCGTGCGTGCAACATCGGCCGTGAGCAAGTCAGTGAGAGTGCCTGCCATAACCGCTGGATCGAGATCGCTGAGCATCCGGCTCTGAAAGGAAGCGACTGCGGATACGTCGCGCAGGTGACTCTCAGCCTTCTTTCGTTGTCGGGTCGCCTCGACGCCGAACGCCACGGAGACGCCCGTCGCGGCGAGGAGCGTGATGGCGACGACCGCGGCGGTCGCGGCGGCTGTCCTGTGGCGGCGCAGCGCCTTGCGCAGCCGGTACACCGCCGAAGGC
>JAANMX010000475.1_pt1 | contig 52854 bp, 50 predicted proteins | sample 7279681 | NCBI WGS metagenome assembly JAANMX01 (sample SAMN14094542, study PRJNA606508) | bioreactor metagenome | isolation source: A lab-scale SPAN reactor treating ammonium-rich wastewater day 351 | place: Ireland: Galway | collected 2018-01-01
GTCCTCTGTCCTCTGTCCTCTGTCCTCTGTCCTCTGTCCTCTGTCCTCTGTCCTCTGTCCTCTGTCCTCTGTCCTCTGTCCTCTGTCCTCTGTCCTCTGATCCCCGCCCCTTCATTCGCCCACCCGCATCGCCCGCCGCTCCCGGGCTGAACGGTAGCCGGCGTCGATCACCGCGAGCGCGCGCGCCATCTCGTCGAGCCCGGCGCGCGGCGCGCGGTGGCACCGCAGGTCGTCGGCGAAGCGCCGCACGTAGTCGGCGTAGTACGCGTCGGTGTCGAACGAAACCGGCAGGCGCGTCACGCTGCCCGCGGCGCCGCGCACGACGAGTCCCGCATCGTCGGTCTCGACCCGCGTGCGCCGCCCGCCCATCGTCAGCCGAAACTCGCGCCACGGCGCGGCGTCGGGGAATCGGTAGCCGACGACGACGTTCGACTGCGCGCCGTTGCCGTGCAGGAGGGTCAGCACCGCGAGGTCCTCGACCGCGCACCGGTGGCCCGCTGAACTCAGCGATGCGCACACCTCGACCACACCGCTGCCGGTGAGCTCGATCGCCAGGTCGACGAAATGCACGGCGAGGTTGATCGCCGCGCCGCCGCCGCTCGCCTCCGGGTCGAGCATCCACGCGTTGCCCGAGCGAACGTAGCGATCGGGCGGACCCGCGATGAACCGCACGGCGAATTCGAGCGGCGGATCGTCGCGCGCGATCGACAGCAGGCGCATCCCGAGGTCGGCGTGACGCTGCACCAGCGGCACGGCCACCGGCACGCCGGCCGCGCGTGCCTCGGCGGAAAGCGAGGCGACCTCGTCCGCGGTGCGGGCGCACGGCTTCTCGAGCGACATCGGCACGCCGCGCGCGAGCACCGCTCGGGCGAGCACGGGCATGTCGCGATGCGGGCCCGACACGAACGCGCAATCGAGTCCGCCGGCGTCGAGCAGCGCGTCGGGATTCGCGAACACAGGAGCATCGTGCGCGGCAGCGAGCCGGCGCGCGCGCTCCGGATCGGGATCCCAGACCCCCGCGACCGCGATGCCCGCGGACGCGAAGCCCTCGAGCATCAGCGGCACGTGCCAGTGGGCGGCGCCCAGGAGCGCCGCCCGGATCATGCGCCCGCCCGAAGGCTCTGCGAGAACGCGCCGCGCGTGCCGTGCAGCACGCCGCGATCGAGGAAGATGCCGGTGATGAGGTCGCTCACCTCGGCGAAGCCCGGCGCGCGCCGGCCCTCGAGGCCGCGCGGGCGCGGCTGGTCGATGCCGATGATCCGCTCGATGCGGCCCGGGCGCGGCGACATCACCACCACGCGGTCGGCGAGGAGCACCGCCTCGTCGATCGAGTGCGTGATGAACATCACGGTCTTGCGGCTCGACAGCCACAGTTCCTCGAGGTCGATGCGCATCTGCTCGCGCGTGAGCGCGTCGAGCGCGCCGAACGGCTCGTCCATCAGCAGGATTCCCGGATCGTGCACCAGCGCGCGCACGATCGCGGCGCGCTGCTTCATGCCGCCTGAGAGTTCGCGCGGAAAGGCATTCGCGAACTCGCCCAGCCCGACCGCGTCAAGCAGCGCGCGGGCGCGGGCCTCGTGGGCGGCAGGGTCGAGCCCGCGCAGTTCGAGCTGCAGCAGCACGTTGCCGAGCACGGTGCGCCAGTCGAGCAGCGTCGCCGCCTGGAACACGATGCCGAGGTCGGTGTGCGGGCCGCGCACCGGGACGCCGGAGATCGCGATGCGCCCGGTCGTCGCGGGGACGAGCCCCGCGACCAGCCGCATCAGCGTGCTCTTGCCGCATCCCGAGGGACCGAGCACCGCGATGAACTCGCCTTCGCCGACCTCGAGGTCGACCCGGTCGAGCGCGCGCACCTCGGTGTTCCCGCGACGGAACACCTTGGAGACGCCCTCGGCCGAGATCGCCGCCGCGGCCCGGCGGGGCGGCGCGCCGGAGCGCGCCAGGGCCACGTCTTCGCTCACTTGCCCGACGCGAAGCTGTAGTCGTAGTGGTCGGCGACCTTCGCGTCGGTCTTCAGGCCCTGATACCTGGTCAGGATCGCGAGCGTCTGGTCCCAGTACGACGCGGGCGCCACGCCGAACGCCATCTGCGCACCGTCCGGCGGCGGGATCAGCTTGAAGCTCGCCTCCATCTGCGCGCGCAGCGCCGTCTCGTTGATGCCGGGCTTGGCCCTGGCCGCCGCCTTGATCGCGGCCTCCGGATCGGCCATCGCGGCCTTCCAGCTCCGCTCGGTCGCGCGCACGAAGCGGCGCACGAGATCGGGCTTCTCGGCGATCACCTTGTCGTTGGTGAAGACGCTGACGGTGAGCGTGTTGAACTTGTTGTCGGCGAACCGGATCACGTTGACCTTGCGGCCCTGGGTTTCGATCGTGACCGCCTGATCGTCGACGCCGCCCAGGAGGCACTCGGTCCTGCCCTGCAGCACCGCGACCGGCTTCGCGGCCGGGTCCATGAACACCAGCGTGATCTGCTTCTCGTCGAGACCGTTCGCGCCGACGAGCCCGGGCCACATCTGGTGCAGCGCGTCGCCCGCCGTGACCGCGACCTTCTTGCCGTACAGGTCCTTGAGGCTCTTGACGTTCGCATCGGCGGCGCAGGTCACCGAGAGGTTCGAGGTGCGGAACAGCGACATGATCACCTTCACCGGCGCGCCCTTCGCGCGTCCGGCGATCACCGCGCCGGTGTCGGCGAGGCCGAAGGTGTCCTCGCCGTTCGCGACGAGTTGCACCGCCGCGCCGGAGCCGCGGCCCTCGTTGATCGTGAGGTCGATGCCCTCGTCGCGGTAGTAGCCGCGTTCGAGTCCGAGGTAGTAGGCCGGATGCTGGCCGATCAGCACCCAGTTGAGTCTCAGGCTCGCCTTGTCGAGCGCGAGCGCGGGGCTCGCCACGAGTCCGAAGAGACCTGCGAGCAGCAGGCGGCGGATGGGGGTCGTCACGGTCATGTCCTCCTTGCGTGGTGTGCTCCGTCCCGGCGGACGGTGGTTCGGGTCAACGGAGCCCGGCCGCGTCGTCGGTCTTCTGCGACACGTGCCAGGGGATGGCGAGCCGCTCCACCGCCTCGACCAGGTAGTAGATCGCGAGGCCGGCGAGCGAGAGCAGGATGATCGCCGCGAACACCTTCGCGGTCTCGATGAAGCCGTTGTACTCGAGGATCAGGTAGCCCAGTCCCGAGTCGGACCCGACGAACTCCGCGACGACCGCCGCGGTGGCCGCCATGGCCGCGCCGACCTTGAGCCCGGTGAAGATGCTCGGCAGCGACTGCGGGAGCCGGATCTTGAAGAACATCCGCCAGGCTCCCGCACCGGTCGAGCGCGCGAAGTCCTCGACGTCCGCGTCGAGCGAGCGGAAGCCGGCGATCGCGCTGATCACGATCGGGAAGAACGACAGCAGGAACACGAGCATCACCTTCGGCATGAACCCGAAACCGAACCAGACGATGAACAGCGGCGCCACCGCGATCTTCGGAATGATCTGGAACACCACGAGCAGCGGGTAGAGCGTCGTCTGCACGAAACGCGAGAACGCGATCAGCAGCGCGAGCGGGATGCTGACGACGACCGCGATCGCGTAGCCGACGACGATGATCTGCGTAGTCGCCCAGGTGTTCGCGAGCATGCGCGCGGGCTGCGAGAGGAAGCCCTCCCACACCGCGGTCGGGGCCGGCAGGATGTAGCGCGGCGCGCGGAACACGTGCACCGCGATCTCCCAGCCGGCGAAGAGGAGCGCGAAGGTGATGAGCACGTTGCGGTGGCGCGACCACAGCGCGGCGAGGCGCGCCGCGGCGGAGCCGCCCGAAGGCGATGCGGTCCCGGCGCTCACGCGCGCACCTTGAGCGGCGTGGCGGGCTTCGCGCCCGGGCGTGCGGCATTCACCGGCTTCGGGGCCGGCTTCGGGCCGTAGCGCTGCGCACGGGCGCGCTGGCGCACGCGCAGGCGCCACACCGATTCGAGCGCCGCGGCGCCTTCGGCGAGCGCGGCGTGGATCTGCGGATAGCGCTCCGGCGTGATCCGCGACACCGGACCGGCCACGCTCAGCGTCCCGGCCACCGGAGCGTCGGGCCGCGGATCGGTCCGGAACGTCGTCGCGAGCGCGACGATGCCGGGCTCCGCTTCCTCGACCGCGACGGCGTAGCCGCGCGTGCGCGTGGCGGCCAACTGGCGCTTCAACCCCTCGACGGTCGACAGCGCCCGGGGACCGAGGCGCAGGTGCGCGAAGAAACCGCGCGCACAGACCAGGCGCAGCGCGTCCTCCTCGGGAAGCGTCGCGAGCCATGCCTTGCCCGTGGCGGTGGCATGCAGCGCGACCTCCTGGCCCATGTCGGCGTCGTAGCGGAGCCCCGCGGTCGCGCCCTGCGCGCGCGCGACCCAGGCGATCGTCTCGCCCTCGACGACCCCGAGCCTGCAGTACTCCTGCGTGCGCCGCGCGAGGGTGTCGAGGATCTCCTGCGCGACGTCGGTGACCACGCGCGCGTCGAGGTCGCGGAACGCGAGCGTCGAGAAACGGAGCGAGAGGACGTAATGCCCGGTGTCGGCGTCCTGCACGACCCAGCCGCGGTCGACGAGCGTCGCGAGCAGGCGGTGCACGCCGCTCTTCGGCGAGCCGACGCGCGCGGCGATGTCGTGGAGTTCGAGCCCGCCGATCGCGCCGGCGAGGCACTCCAGCACATCGAGACAGCGATGGACCGCGGCGACCGTCATGGGTCGGGGAGTGTACGAAATGGGACCTGGGTTCTATACTGGAACGGAATTCCAGTTTTGTCGATAGGCCGCGACGGACGGCCGCAACCGGAGACTCCGATGGCGCTCGCGGGCGAAGGCACGGTGGCGATCTGGCACGACATCGCGCCCGAGGGTCGCGCGGACTTCCACGCCTGGCACGGCGAGGAGCACATGCCGGAGCGCGTGGGCATTCCCGGGTTCCTGCGCGGCCGCCGCTACGTGGCGCTCGCGGCCGACCTCGAGTACTTCAACCTGTACGAGGCGGTCTCGCCGCAGGTGCTCACCGGCGCGGACTACCAGGCGCGGTTGAACGCCCCGACGCCCTGGACGCGGGAAGCGGTCCGGCACTTCCGCGCGGTATCGCGTTCGATCTGCCGCGTGGCCGGGACCTTCGGGCGCGGCCACGGCGGCCTCGTCGCCACCTGGCGCTACGACGTCGACGAACGCGAGGCGCCCGCGCACCTCGATCGCATGTGCGGCGAGATCCTCCCCGGCGTCGCGCGGCGCCGCGACGTCGCCGGCGTGCACCTGATGGTCGCCGATGCGGACGCGAGCGCGGTGAAGACCGAGGAGCAGAAAGTCAGGAGCGAAGCCAACGCGGTCCCGCGCTGGATCCTGATGCTCGAGAGCTGGGGCGACGAGTCGTCGTTTCCCGCGCTCTGCGATGCGGTCCTGTCGGACGACCTGCTGCGCGAATGCGGCGCGCGCTCTCCGCTCCCGCGCGGCCTCTACCGCCTGCAGAACTGGCGCTGCAAGACCGACTGGGCGGCCTGACCGCCCCGGCGCCGCCGGGCCCTCGGCGGTGTCTCGATGGCGCGACCGCGGCTCCGGGTTACGATGGCCCTCCGCACGACGCCCCGTCGCCCGCATGAAGCCCCGCCCCACCGTCGACCCCGCCGCCGCGACGACCGTCGTCCCGGGCACCGCCGTGCGCGACAGCGCGACGCGGCTCGACCGGCCGAAGCCCACGCCCGAGCGGCGGCGGCGCTGGCGCGGTTGCCTGATCGGCGGCGCCGTCGGAGACGCGCTCGGCGCGCCGGTCGAGTTCATGTCGCTCGCCGAGATCCGCGAGCAGCTCGGCGCGGGCGGCGTGCACGGCTACCTGCAGGCGTTCGGCCGCTTCGGCGCGATCACCGACGACACGCAGATGACGATGTTCACGGCCGAAGGGCTGCTGCGCGCCTACGCCTGCAGCGCGACGACCGGATCGGCCGATGCGCCCGCGATCGTCGGCCACGCGTACCTGCGCTGGCTGCACACGCAGCGGGGGCGTGCGGGCGTCGCGCCCGCGCTCGACGGCTGGCTCATCGGCGAGAAGGCGCTATTCGCGTCGCGCGTTCCCGGCGCGACGGTGATGCGCTCGCTCTCCGAGCGCAAGGACTTCGGCGAGCGGCCGCGCAACACGAGCAAGGGGTGCGGCGGCGTGATGCGCGTCGCGCCGGTCGGCCTGTGGTGCGCGCGGCTGCACGAGGGCATGTCGGCCGACCGCATCGCGAAGCACGCGTTCGACCTGGGGTCGGACACCGCCGCGCTCACGCACGGCCACCCGAACGGCCAGATCGCCGCGGGCTACGTTGCCGCGCTCGTCGCGCTGCTCGCGCTCGGCTTGCCATTGCCGCAAGCGCTCGAACGCGCGGCCGCGCAGCTCGTGCGCCGGCCGGGTCACGCGGAAACCATGGCCGCGGTCGAGCACGCGCGCAAGCTCGCGGCCGCCGGCCCACCGTCGGCCGAGTACGTCGGGCGACTCGGCGAAGGCTGGGTCGCCGAGGAGGCCGCCGCGATCGCGGTCTACGCGACGCTCGCCGCGCAGGATTTCGACGCCGGCGTCCGCCTCGCGGTCAACCACGACGGCGACAGCGACTCCACCGGCGCGATCGCGGGCAATCTGCTCGGCGCGCTGCACGGCATCGACGCCATTCCGTCGCGCCTCACCAACGGACTCGAACTGGTCGAGGCGCTCAGGGTGCTCGCCGACGACCTCGCGACGTTTCCGTCCTGGCCGATCGGGCAGTTTCAGCCGTCGACCGACGCCTCCGCGTGGTGGCTGGAGCGCTACCCGCCGCACTGAGCGATCGCGGCGCATCGCCCGTTGCGCTCCCGGGTCGTGCCGGCCCGCGACGCGGTCGCACGTCCGTCCGGACGCGAGACCATGCCGTGACGCCCCGCGGCGCCTGAGCGGGCTTCGTTTCCCGGCCGGTTGGCTGCGGCGCTCTCCGTGACCTCGGGACCACAACATCCAGTGTTCCCCCATCCGGGCTCGCCCATTCTGTAGCGCACACGTAGCCCGGCACGCGCCGCAGATCCACGCGCTGTCCTGCACAGGCTGTAGCGCGCGGCCGCCGGAATCCGGCATCATGGGCGGAACGCCGCCCGGACCAGGGGGGATGCAGCGCGGCGCGACGGCTTCGGCGCGATCGATTTCGGAGCGCCGCCGTAGGCAACAGCTCGCGTCGCCCCGACGAGGAACGCGTGCCGACGCCCCTGTTCACGCTCGTTTCGGACCCGACCGCCGCCCGCGGCGGTTGACCGATCATGGCCTTCCGCGACGATCGCCACCGCGGCCGGGCGCCGGCGCCCCCGGCGCACGCCTCGTCGCTCGCGCGCTTCTACGCGCTGCGCTTCGCGGTCACCGCGATGTCGATGCTCTCGCCGGTTCTCCTGCCGTGGATCGTCTGGAGCACGACGAAGCGCATCGACCTCGCCGGCCTCGTGATGCTGGCGGAAGCCGCGGTGCGGCTCGCGATGTCGCTCTACGGCGGACAGCTCGCGCACGCGATCGGCGGCCGCGTGTCGTTCGCGCTGGCTCAGGCGCTGTGCGCGGCGGGTTTCGCGCTGTTCGCCGCCGCGATCGCCCTGCCGCACGGCAACGTCGCATTCACCGTCGCGCTCCTCGCCGCCGCGGTCGTCGTGATGCAGGCGGGCATCACGCTCGGCAACGTCGTGACCGAGGCGTGCACGGTCTCGCTGCTGCAGGCGGGCGCCGCGAACGTGCCCGCGCGGGTGCGCGTCGTCGACCTCGCGTCGACCGGTTGCGCGCTGCCGCTCGGAGGCTGGCTCGTGCTCGCGTTCGACGCGCCGCTCGCGGTGATCGCGCTCGGCTTCGCGCTCGCGGCCGGGGCGGCGATCGCCGCCGCGCGACTGGGCGCGGTCTACGACCACGCGAACGCGCGCACGCCTGCGCGGCTCTCGCTCGTCGACCGCGATGCCTGGCGCTGGCTCGCGGGAGCGCGCCGCGCGCGCGCGCTCACCGGCTTTCTGCTCGTCGCGAGCGTTCCGGTCACGATGATCTTCGGCGCGCTGCCGTTCCTGCTCGCGAGCCGCACCGCGGCGGGCCTGCCGGCCTGGCTCGCGCCGACCGATGTCCTGTTCCTCACCCACTACAAGGCGTTCGAGTCGATCGCCGCCGCGCTCCTGCTCGTCGCGTGGTCGCGCTGGGCCGCGAATCCCCGGCGCAAGCCTGCCGCGGTGCGCTGCGCGTTCGTCGCGTACCTCGCGTCGATGGCGGCGCTCTCCCTCGCCGGCTCGGCGCTCGCCACCGCGCTCGCCGCGATCGCGCTGGCCGCGAGTTTCTCCCCGCTCCTGGTCTGGGTGCGCGCCGAACGCGCCGCGCTCGTGCCCGAGGGGCGCCGGCAGCGCATCGCCGGCCTGCTCGTCGCGATCGACGCGACCTCGTACGTGCTGGGAGCGCTCGCGGTGCGCTACGCGGGGTTCGAACCGCTCGCGCTCTTCGCGATCGCGGCCGCCGCCGCCGCGCTGTTCGTCGCGCTCCACGTGCCGCTGCGCACCGGGTCGACGGTGCACGTGTCGGCGCCGCCGCTGCCGCCGCTCGACGAGAAGCTCGCGCATCTGCGCGCCTGGCTCGCCGCGAACCAGGAGGCGGTCGAGGCGCGGCTCGAGGAGGCGGTGCCGCGGTTGGGCCTCGTGAAGCGCGCGGTCGCGCCGCCCGACTGGTCGACGCCGCTCGCGGATGCGCCGGCGACCGCCCTGAAGCCGATCGGCGTGGGCCTCACGCCGATCGTGCTGCCCCGGGCGTTGCGCGACGCGGGGTTGCGCACGGCGTCGCTCGCCGCCTCGACCGAGGAAACCTCTGCGTTGCGCCGTCCGCTCGACGCGATCTTCGGGGACGCTCTCGCCCAGGGCTGGCATCCGCGCGTGCTCGCGCACCTGTTGCCCTCGTCGGCGGCGGAGTTCGAGAGCCGGATGCGCGCAGGCTTCCACCGGCTGCGCGTCGACACGCTGCTGCGCGCGGGCATGCCGCCGGGCGGCGTCGCGGACGCGGGCTCCGCGGCGCTCGCGACGCGGTTCGCGCCGATCGAGGTCAACAACGGCGGCTCGCAGGGCCACTGGATCTGCTCGGCGGTGAACCACGCGCTGCTCGCGGGTCTCGGGCTCGAGGGCAGGAGGATCTTCGATCGCCCCGACGCGCTCGTCGACGACGTGTACGAGAGCTTCGTCGACTGGCTCGCCGACCGGATGACCGACCGGCGCTTCGCGCACGCATTCCCGCGCGGCCACGTGCCGCTCGCGTTCGTAAGCGGCCCCTATTCGGGCCGGATGGTGAACGACATCGAGGGACCGCGCATCGCCGCACGCATCACCGAACACTACGGTGTCGCCGCCGACTACTTCGTCGGCTTCGCCGATCTCGAACTCGGCCGTCGCGTGCGCGTGCGCGACCGCGACCTCGCGCTGGTGAAGCGCCGAGGCACCAGCGACGCCGACTCGTTCGCGGTGTGGAGCGACCTCTACGTCACCGACTCGATGGACTACGTGGCGGCCGCGGTGGACTGCCCGGACACGGCGACCCGCGATCTCGCCCGCGCCTTCCTCGAGGGGCGCGTGCTGGGGATCAGCGCCTGGCCGGGGCGGGAGCTGTGCGAGAACGACAAGCTGCACGCGGTCGACAAGGCCAACGCGCACGCGCTGCGCGCCTCCCTCGGCCTGTCGGCGGGCGACGCAGCGGTGCTGCAGCAGGCGGCGCCGCACGCGTTCGCGATCGGCGACGACGTCGCGACCCGGAACGAGCTGTGCGACGCGCGCGATCGCTGGGTGATCAAGGCGCGCTTCGGCTGCGGCGGCAGCTCCGTGATCGTCGGCGCCAAGCCGTCTTGGCCGACGCAGCGCCTGCCATGGGTCGAACATGCCGGCGGGACTTCAGTGGTGCGTCGCGTCGCGATCGCCGATCTCGCCGACCAAGCCGGCGTGACGTTCGCCCTCGACCGCGAGGGCCGCATCGACGGCGCGAGCTGGTCCGCGCTGTGGCCTCACCTCGTCGCGTTCGTCGCGCGATCGCCCGGACACTACGTCGCCCAGCAGCGGGTCGAGCCCGCGGCCGTGCGCGCGATGATCTTCGACGGAACCCGTCTCGACGCGTTCGACGCGACGACGGACTTCGCCGCGGCGTTCACGCTCGGCTGGCGGCGCGACGGGCCCGCGCTCGTGCCGTCGGGCACGCTCTGCCGCGCGGTGCCCGTCGGCCACCCGCACACCAACATCACGACGCGCGGCGCGCTTCTGCCGGTGATGTGCGAAGACGAGTTCGACCGCCTCTACGTGGCGCTCGGCCTCGATCGCGCCGGCGAGCCGGCGGCGAGGCGTCGCGGCGAGACGCGCGACGCGGGCGCTCCGCTTCCCGCCTGACGCTCGCGCGGGACCGCCGCTCGCGCAGGACGTCCCGGCGCGATCGGCGCCGGCACGACATCTTCCCTCACGTGCGGCATCAGGCGAGCGTGATGACCGTCTCGAGGTAATCGGCGGACACCACCAGCGTGTCGCAGCCGGGCCGGTTCCAGCGCCCGAGCAGTTCCAGGAGCGCACGCTCGAGTTCGCGCTGGCGGTCCGCGGGCAGCGCTGCGAACGCCTTGTGCGTCGGGCCGTACCAGCTGCGGAACATGTCGATCCAGTGCTGCGCCGAGCGGTAGCGGAACATGAACGGCACCGTCTCGCAGCGGATGTCCGCGGCGTGCTTGCCGAAGAGCTGGACGATGTGCGGCTCGGTGCCCCACAGCATCGGCGAGCGCAGGCCCGCGGGCGGCGGCACGAACGACGCCATCCGCCGGAACAGGTCGCCGATGAAGCCGCCCGGCGTCCAGCACGCGAGGCCGATGCGGCCGCCGCGGCGCACGACGCGAACGAGTTCGGAGGCCGCGCGGTCGTGGTCGGGCGCGAACATGACGCCGAAGGTCGACAGGGCGACGTCGAAGCTGCCGTCGGCGTACGGCAGCGCCTCGGCGTCCGCCTCGCGGAACGCCATCGGCAGCCGGTCGGCCTCCGCGCGGAGCCGACCCTGCTCGAGCAGCGTGGGCACGTAGTCGGTCGACGTGACCTTCGCGAAGCGGCGGGCGGCGGCGAGCGAGGCGTTGCCGTTGCCGGCCGCGACGTCGATGACCGTTTCGTCCGTTTGCAGGTCGACGGCTTCGCAGAGCGTTTCGCCGACGATCTGCAGCGTAGTGCCGATGATGCCGAAGTCGCCCGAAGCCCAGGTCGCCTGCTGGCGGGCCTTGATGGCGGCGAGGTCGACGACGGGCGCGGGAATCGCGGCCGAAGCCGCGTGTTCGGTGACGGTAGGCATGACGGGGTTCCTTGGCGTTCCGGTTGACGGTGCCCCGCAGCCCGACGCGGCGGGGCGCAACGAACCCATGGTGCCGTCGATGGAGCCTTCGCGCCTGATCGCGTATCCTTGCGGCTTGCCCGTGCATCCGGCGCGTGCATGCGTCTTGACCGTCCGTCCGTCGCGCCGGGTCGAAACCCCGGCGGGCCCAGGAGTCCCTATGCGCGACATGGGCCAGGACACGCTCTCCGAAGTGCTGCGCGCCGTGCGCCTGCACGGCGCCGTGTACTTCTACGTCACCGGCGAGGCGGATTGGGCGGCAGAGGCGCCTCCGGGACGCGACATCGCCGCCGCGGTGATGCCCGGCGTCGACCACGTCATCGAATACCACGTCGTGGCGCGCGGCCACTGCTGGGCGGCGGTCGTCGGCGCCCCGCCGGTCCGCCTGTCGGAGGGGGACATCGTGATGTTCCCGCACGGCGATCCTCACGTCGTGTCCAGCGCCCCGGGCCTGCGCCCGCCGGTCGACACGCGCGAGGCGATCGTCGCCGCTGCGCGCGCGCCCAAGCCGATCCTGATCGCGATGCGGGGCATGAGTCCGCCGGGACCGGTCCCCGACGAGCGCGCGCCCAACGTCCTCGTCTGCGGCTTTCTCGGCTGCGACCTCCGGCCGTTCAATCCGCTGGTCGCGTCGTTGCCGCGACTGCTCCACATCCCGGCGAACGGCGGAGGCGACTGGGTCGCGCCGATGATGCATCAGGCGGTGCGCGAATCACGAGAGCACGGCGCGGGAAGCGAGGCGGTCCTCGAGCGGCTCTCCGAGATGATGTTCGTCGACGCGGTGCGCCGGCACCTGGGCGCGTTGCCGGAAGGATCGAAGGGGTGGCTCGCGGGATTGCGCGACCGCGCGGTCGGCAAGGCGCTCGCGCTGCTGCACGAGCATCCCGCCGACGCGTGGTCGATCGAACGCCTCTCCGAGCGCGTCGGCCTGTCACGCTCGGCGCTGCATGAGCGCTTCGTGCACTTCGTCGGACAGGCGCCGATGCAGTACCTCGGCCAGTGGCGCATGCAGCTGGCGGCACGCGCGCTCACCGAGTCGCAGGCACCGGTCGCGGCGATCGCGCTCGACGTCGGCTACGACTCCGAGGCGGCGTTCAGCCGCGCGTTCAAGCGCATCGTCGGCGCGCCGCCGGGCGAGTGGCGCAGGCGCCATCGTTTCGCAGCGCCGGCCGCGGCGGGCGGGAGAGGTTGACGCGGTGGGCGCCCCTTCGAACCTGCGCCGGCGCATCCTCGCCGCGATGGCGGGTGCGGCACTGGCGTCCTCCTACACGGCGGCGCACTCGGCGATCGAACTCGGCGCGCCCGCACACGCGTACCTCGCGCTCCGCACGCTCGCCGCGAAGGCGACGGGCGTCGAACAGGTGCTGCCCTACCTGTCCGCGAATTACCGCCGCGTCGTGGCGAACCTGCCGCGCGAGGAGCGCGAAGACTGGTTCGGACGCTTCCGGCGCTTCCCGCCCGGGCCGGTCACGATCCAGGCGCAGGCGCAGGCCGGCGACCGCTGCGCGCTCGGCGCGGTCGCGCGCGACGCCTCGCACGTCAAGTGGTCCGGCCGGATCGAGATGCTGCGCGAGGGCGGCGCCTGGAAGCTCGACGACGAGCGCTGGAGTTCGGACTACCGCTGAGCACGATGGCGCACGAGGTCGCGAAGTGGCTCTACCGGCTCGACGCGAGCTACGCGTGGGCCTCGCCGTTCGACTTCGACACCGACTGCTCGTTCACCGATGCGAAGGGCCGGGTGCGGCTCGTCCTCGAGCGGGGCGGCACGATCACCGTCACGCGCGGCTACGCCTGGAACGGCTGCAGTCCCAAGTTCCGCCTGCTCGACCTCCTGATCGGGACCCCCGAAGGCGTGGTGAACGCGCGCACCGGCGAGCGCAAGACCTACTTCGCCTCGCTCGTCCACGATGCGCTCTACCAGTTCCGCGGCGACGGCCTGCCGCTGTCGCGCGCGCAGTGCGACCGCGCGTTCCTGCTGCTGATGCGCGAGTCGGAGTTCCGCCTCGCGGGCATCTACTGGTTGGCCGTGCGAATATTCGGCGGGCTCGTGCTCGCGGCGACGCGCGGTCACCGCGGCTGGCGCGGGTCCGCGCTGCGGATCGGTTCCGACATCGCGCCCTCGCGCGCGGACGCGAGGCCCGCGCTCCTGTCGGATCCGGCGGGCATGCAAGCGTCCGCGGCAGCCCGCACGTCGACGCCCGCGATGGAGGTCGCGTCGGTCGACCACTTCGTGCTCACCGTCGCCGACGTCGAGGCGACCGTCCGCTTCTACGAACGGGTGCTGGGCATGCGGCGGGAGACGTTCGCGGGCGGTCGCCGCGCGCTGCGCTTCGGGGCGCAGAAGATCAATCTGCATCCCGCGGGGGCCGAGTACGCGCCGCATGCGGCCCGCCCGACGAAGGGCGCCGGCGACTTCTGCCTGCTCTCCCGCGTGCCGCTCGACGATGTGGTCGCGCACCTGCGCTCGGAGGGCATCGCGATCGAGGAGGGCCCGGTCGTGCGCACGGGCGCCACCGGCCCGATCCGCTCGGTGTACTTCCGCGACCCGGACGGTAACCTGGTCGAGGTCAGCAACCCGCAGGAATAGGGGTCAGTGCAGGCGCTCGCGCGTCTTGCGACCGCCGTCCGGCGGTCCGCGGCGCGACCCGCGCTCGCGCGTGGCGTCGGCGCGCCGCCGCTCGTGCCAGTAGCGGTAGATGAGCACCGCTGCGAGCGGCAGTTCGTCGACGAGCGACGCGCGCTTCTCCTTGTCGTCGATCCACTCGGCGAACTCCGGATCCTGGTCGCCGAAGGCGAGCGCCTCGACCGGGAACAGCCAGTCGCGCGCGTCGCGCGCGTCGTAGAGCGGCTGCCAGTCGTCGTCGCGCAGCTTGACGCCTGACATGTAGCCCTCGCACCACGCGGTGGCCTCGCCGGGAGTCTTGTCCGGCCGCGGGCGCTCCGGATCCGCGAGATAGAGCAGCGGCTTGAACCGCGTCGGCGACTCGTCGAGCGTGCGCTGCAGGCCGACGACGTGCCGCAGCATCAGCGCCATCACGCGCTGCGCCTGTTCGGTCGACGCGTACGCGGGTGTGGCCGCCCGCCCGCCTTCGCTCCACACGCCGGGCAGCCATTCGGAGGGCTGGATGACCTCCGGTCCGCTGACGATCGCGCAAAGATAGCCGTCGAGCATCTCGAGGTCCATGCAGTCCTGCGGCACGGCGTCGGAGGACAGGAACGCCTCGAGCTCGTCGAGCTCGGCGTCGGACAGGGGTTCGTCTAGGGCGCGATCGGACATCCGGGGGATCGGGCGATGCTCCGCCCAGAGGATTGGCCGACCAGCATACACGCATCGCCCGGCCCGGCTTCCGCGGCGCTTTCCGGCGCCGTGCTACGCTTGCGCGCCACACTCCGACGACGATGCCACCGAAGATCAAGACGCAGGCGTTCCTCGCGACGCTGCCGCTCTTCAAGGAACTCGCGCCCGCCGAGCTCGACCGGCTCGCGGGCGGCACGACCGAACTGCACGTGCCGCGCGGCGAGATCCTGTTCCAGAAGGGCGACCCGACCACCGGCTTCTTCCTCGTCATCTACGGCCAGGTGAAGCTCTCGTTCGTCACGCCCTCCGGGCAGGAGAAGGTGGTCGAGATCATCACGCCGGGCAATTCGTTCGGCGAGGCGCTGATGTTCATGGGACGCCCGTACATCGTGATGGCGCAGACGCTCGCCGACACGATGCTGCTGCACGTGTCGAAGGAGGTGGTGTTCGAAGGACTCGCCCGCGAGCCGGAATTCGCGAAGAAGATGCTCGCCGGCCTGTCGCGCCGCCTGCATTCGCTCATCTCCGACGTCGAGAGCTATTCGCTCCAGTCGGGGACGCAGCGCGTCATCGGCTACCTGCTCCGCCAGGACGATGCGCTGGAGGCCGACACCGGCCCCGCCAGGCTCACGCTGCCGGTGACCAAGGCGGTCGTCGCCTCGCGCCTCAACCTCACGCCCGAGCACTTCTCGCGCATCCTGCACGAGCTGCAGTCGCTCGATCTGATCCGGGTCGAGGGCCGCGACGTGCACATCGTCGACGTCGGCCGGTTGAGGGCGCACACCGGATAGCGCGCGAGCCGCCGACCGGAGGCGCCCGGCCGGGCAGCGGCGGGGATCGGACCGTCAGTGGCTCGTCCCCGCCTCGCGGGTGATCTTGTTCCAGACGTTGTACTTGCCGACCGGTTTCGACGCCGGGATGCGCTTCACCTCCTCGAGCGTCGCCGCGTCGTAGACGACGATCGCGCCGTCCATCTCCCACACGCTCGCGAGCGCATGGCGGCCGTGGCGATCGAACTCGATGTGGGCGGCCGTCTTCCCCGGCGACGGCGTGACCGATCCGGCGATCGCGAGCGTGCGCTTGTCGATCACCTGCAGCGTGTCCTTGCGCGGACCCATCATCGAGTCGATCCAGGCGTAGGGCGTCGCGTCGTGGCTGCGCATGAAGAAGCCCGGGCCGAGGGTCGGGATCTGCTTCACCGCCTTCCAGGTCTTCGTGTCGATCACCGTGACGACGCCCTCCTTGAGGTTCGGCGTCGCCATCACCGTCCTGCCGTCGTGGACGAAGGTGATGCCCGAGCCCAGGTGCGGCATGCCGGGCAGGTCGAGGTCGGCGATCTTGCGCCGCACGTCGAGGTGCACGACCTGCCCCTTGCCGGCCTCGCGCGACGCGCCCATCACCTCGCTGTAGTCCCGGGTGAAGAAGAAGTCGTCGAGCGTGTCCTGCAGCACCGAGCGGCGAACGTTGAGGAAGCCGGGGACGAACGCGCCTTCGCGGCTGCGGTAGTCGTGGATGACGCCCTCCGCGATCTCCGGCGCCTTCGGGTCGTAGCTCACCTCCCAGACCTCGGCGATGTCCTTCAGCGCCACGACGAAACTCCTGCGCGGCGTGGCGTCGTAGACCGCCGACACGCGCGAGCTGCGCTTGCCCTCGCGGTCGAGCGCCGGAATCACCTTGACGAGCCGGAGGTCCGAGTCGAGGACGACGACGGTGTGCGGCAGGTAGTTGCCGACCATCACGAACCTGCCGTCCCCCGACACCGCGGCATTGCGCGTGTTGAGGCCCGCGCGTACCTCGGCGACCATCGCGAGGTTCCAGAGGTCGTACTTCGAGATCCATCCGTCGCGCGACGCGAAATAGACGAAGCGCCCGTCCGGCGAGAACTTCGGTCCGCCGTGCAGCGCGTAGCGCGTCGGGAACCGCGCGATGCGCTCGAACCGGTCGCCGTCGAGGATCGACGCGTGGTGGTCGCCCGCCTCGACGACGACGAACAGGTTGAGCGGATCCGCGCGAAACGACGGCTTGTCCGCGAGAGAGTCGCGCGTGCGGTGGACGACGTGCGACGCGCGGATGTCCGCCTCGGTCCAGACCGCCTTCGTCGCGGGCGGCGCGTAGATGTAGGCGACGAGAGCGTCGATCTCGGCCCGGGAGAGCGCGGGCGAGAACGCGGCCATCTGCGTCGCCGCGCGACCGTTCGCGATCGCTTCCGACGCGGCCGGCTTGCGCAGGCGCTCGAGGCTCTCGGGCAGCAGTGCGGGCCCCATCAGCCCGAAGCGGTCGGCGCCGTGGCAGGACGCGCAGTGGGTCGCGTAGAGCGCACCCGCGTCGATGGCGGCCGGCGGTGCGGCGTTCGTCTGGGACGCCGCCGCGCCCGAGAACGCGACGACGAGCGCGGCGATCGCGACGTAGACGGCCCAGCCGATCGCGCAGCGCCAGCGCCAGAGGCCGGAGCTTCGGGTCGCCTGCCCGGGGCCCGAACCCGATCCCGGGGTTCCCGGACTCCTGCACCGGCCATCGAACGTCACGTCCTTCCCCCGCCCGCGTGCACGTTCGGCACGGGCTCCGTCGCCGCGTCCGCGCGCCGCACGCGCACGTAGGGCTTCGCGACGAGCCGCTCGCCGCCGCCCTCGATGCCGAGTTCGTCGTCGTCGAGGTAGCAGCCCGGATCCTCCGCCCAGGCATCCTTCGCGATCTGCCAGGCGCGCACCCGCGTGTTGCCGCCGCACACGTCGAAGTACGCGCAGCGCGCGCAGCGCCCCTTCACCGGGCGCGGGCTCGACTTCAACCCCGCCATCAGCGGGTCCGAGGTGTCGTTCCAGATCGCGGAGAACGGCCGCGACTCGACGTTGCCGAGCGGGTAGTCCCACCAGAACGTGTCCGGATGGACGTTGCCCAGGTTGTCGATGTTCGCGATGTTCACGCCCGAACTGTTGCCGCCCCACTGCGCGAGCTTCGCGCGCAGGTGATCCACGCGCTCCGGAAAGCGGTCGCGCGCCCAGCGGAGCAGGTAGACGCCGTCGGCGTCGTTGTTGCCGGTGACGAACTCGCGCCGCCGTTCGTACACGACCGACCGCCACGCGGCCTCGAGGATCAGGTCCATCGCGCGGCGCGTCGTCTGGAACACCGCGTCGGTCTTGCGGTTCACGTTGCCGCGCCCGCCGTAGTTGAGGTGCGACAGGTAGAACTTGTCGATGTCCTCCGCCTCCATCAGCGCGAGCAGCGCCGGGAGGTCGTGCGCGTTGTCCTGCGTGAGCGTGAACCGGATGCCGACCTTGAGGCCTGCGTCCCGGCAGCGGCGCAGCGCCGCGAGCGACGCCGCGTAGGCGCCCGCCTTGCGGCGGAACCGGTCGTGCGTCGCCTCGATGCCGTCGAGGCTGATGCCGACGTAGTCGTAGCCGATCGCCGCGACCTTCGGCAGCATCGCCTCGTCGATCATCGTGCCGTTGGTCGACAGGCCGACGTAGAAGCCCATCGCCTTCGCGCGCGCGGAGATCTCGAAGATGTCCGGGTGCAGGAGCGGCTCCCCGCCCGAGAGGATCAGCACCGGCACGCCGAACGCCTTCAGGTCGTCCATCGTGCGGAAGATCCCGGGGGTCGGGAGCTCGCCGGGGAAATCGACGTCCGCCGAGATCGAGTAGCAGTGCTGGCACGCGAGATTGCAGCGGCGGATCAGGTTCCAGATCACGACCGGCCCGGGCGGGCTGCGCTTCGGCCCGAAGGGCGTCGGCCGGCGGATTTCCTCGAGGTACTGGGTCACGCGGAACATCGTGGGCGCCTTGGGCGGGTCGGACCGCAGTATCGCGCGGGGCGGGCCGCGAAACCTTGATCCCGGTCGAACGGAGTCAACGGAACCTGAGGCCGGTCTTCTTCAGCACGCGCGTGCTGTAGAGGACTTCGTGGGCGCGGGCGGCGTCGCCGAGCACCGCGGCGATCGCATCGACCTGGCGCTCCACCTCCGCGCGGTCGCGCCCGTGGACCATGGCGAACAGGTTGTAACGCCACGCCGGAAGCCGGCGCGGGCGGCGGTAGCAATGGGATACGCCGTCGATCGCGCCGATGCGCTCGCCCAGTTCGTCGACGCGCGCGTCGTCCACGTCCCACACGCTCATGCCGTTGGCGGTCCAGCCGAGGCGGTAGTGATTCGGCACGACACCGATGCGGCGGATCGCGCCCGACGCGAGCATCGCGCGCATGCGTTCGATCACGACGTCGGGAGGCGCGCCGATGGCCTCCGCGACCGCGTGGTACGGCCGGGGCACGCGCGGCAATCCGGCCTGCGTCGCGCGCAGGATCGCGCGGTCGAGCGTGGCGACGTCGATCGGCGCGTTCACGCCTCGAGCCTCAGTTCGACGAAATACTCGCGCTCCTTCGGAAACGCGAGCACCGGCAGGCCGGTCGCGGACTCGATGCGTCCGACGACGCGATCGAGGTCCTCCGGCGCAGGCGTCGCGACGACGAACCACAGGTTGAGTCGATGGTCGCGCGCGTAGTTGTGCGCGACCTCGGGGAAGGCGTTGACGATGCCGGCGACGCGGTCGAAGTCCGCCTCGGGCACCGACATCGCCGCGAGCGTGAACGCGCCTCCGAACCGGGCGGCGTCGTACAGCGGGCCGAAGCGCGTGAGCGTGCCGTCCGCGAGCATGCGGTCGATGCGTGCGATCAGGTCGTCCTCGGTGATCCGGAGCGCCTCCGCGGCGGCGGCGAACGGCCGCTCGCACAACGGGAAATCGCCCTGCAACGCGTTGACGATCGCGCGGTCGACGGGGTCGGCGAGTCCGCTCACGCCGGCACCGTCCGCGCGATCGCGCCCTCGCCCGTCGGCGACACCCGGCGGTCGCGCGCCGCGTAACGCGCGCCGCGCTGCTTGAACGCCGCGAGCGAGAACAGCACCTCGTGCGCGTACGCGTCCAGGCCGACCGACGCCGCGATCGCGTCGCGCCGCGCGCGCACCGTGCCGCGGTCGCGGCCGTGGATCATCGCGTAGAGGTTGTAGCGCCACCCGTCCGCGCGGCGGCGCCGGTACGCGAGCGTCACCGCGTCTTCGACCGCGAGGGCGGCACCCAGCGCGTCGGCGCGGTCGTCGGGCACGTCCCAGACGCACATCGCGTTGGCGGCGTAGCCGAGCGTCCGGTGGCGCACGACCAGCCCGAAACGCGAGACGACTCCGCGGTTCAGCCACTCGGAGAGCCGGACCGTCAGCATCGCCTCGGAGACGCCCGCACGGCACGCGACTTCGGCGTAGGGCCGCGGAACGGGCGGCAGACCCTCCTCGAGCGCGCCGACGATGCGCCGGTCACGCTCCGAGAGCACCATCGGCGCGACCGGCGCGGCGACGCGGCGCGCGGGCGGCACGTGCATTCCCGTCGCGTGGACGTCGAAGCCGAGGTCGATCCAGTAGTCGCGCACCAGCGGCACCCGGATCGCGCGCGTTCCGCTCTCCTCCTCGATCGCCGCGAGCGCGGCCTCCAGTCGCGCCGGATCGGCCGCCGCCGCGACGAACCACAGGTTGAACGCGTGCTCGCGCTGGTAGTTGTGGTTGACTTCCTCGCGCGCCGACACGATACGCGCGACCTCGGCGAGACGCCGCTCGGGCACGGCCATCGCGGCGAGCGTCGACGCACCGATGACGTTCGGCCGGAACACCGCGCCCACGCGGCTCAATACCCCGTCGGCCAGCCGGCGCGACACCGCGCCGATCACCTCGGCCTCGCTGGCGCAAAGCCCTGCCGCGATTCGCTCGAACGGCCGCGCGCAGATCGGGAAGCCGCGCTGGAAGCCGTCGACGAGCCGGCGTTCGAGGGCGTCGAGCGGGGCGACCGGCGATCGCGCGTCCACGCTCAGAACCCCATGCGCGCGGCGCGCGAGGTGAAGAAGATGCCCGCCGGACTGTCGGACGCGAGCGTCGCGACGGTTTTCAGCGACTCGGTGTCGACGACGACGACGCGGTGGTCGTCGCGCGCGGAGATCCAGACCTCTTCGCCGCGCGGCGTGAACTCCAGGTGCAGCACCGCGCGCCCCGGCTCGAGCGTCGCGGTCACCTCGCGCTTCTCGGTGTCGATCACCTGCACGCGGCCGTTGTCGGGGAACGCGAAGTTCACCCACACCTGACGGCCGTCCGGCCGCGCGATGACGAACACCGGCTGCCCGGCCACCGCCACGCGGCCGACTTCGCGCCAATCGCGCGTGTCGACGACCAGCACCTCGTGACGTCCGACCGCCGGCAGCCACGCGTAGCCGCCGCCGATCGCCCACCCGCGCAGGTGCGGCATCTTGTAGACCGGCAGCTTCTCCTCGCCGCGGCCGTAGTTCGGCAGGATGCGCCGCACGCCGCGCTCGGTGTGCCACAGGTCGACGAGGGCGAGCCCGTCCTCGCCGAACAGGCCGGCGAGATACCAGCGGCCGTCGGGCGTCACCAGTCCGTCGTACGGCTGCCTGCCGATGTCGCGGAAGCGCTCGACCTTCGGGGCGCGCGGATCGCGCGCGTCGATCACCCAGATCTCGCCCGCGTCGAACAGGCTCGCGACGAACCGGCGTCCCGGCGCGTCGGCGAGCCCGACGACCTTCGACGGCTTGCCGTCGGGACCCGGCACCGACGGAATGTCGGCGAGCAGTTCGAGCGTGACCGCGTCGAACAGTTTGATGCCGCCCGGCGTGTAGTTCTGCGCGGCGACGATCCGGCCGTCCTGGCTCACCGCGCCGCCGATCGAGTTGCCGGCCTGGATCACGCGCCGCGCGATCTTCCGCTCGAGCAGGTCGACCTTGGTGAGGCCGCCGTCGCGTCCGAACACGTAGGCGTAGCGGCCGTCGCGCGAGTAGACGACCGAAGCGTGCGAGAGATCGCCCAGGCCGTCGACGGTGCCCAGCACGCTGCGCGCGGTCGTGTCGACGACCTGCACGCGTCCGGCGGCGCGCTCGATCACGACGCCGAGGTCGCCGGTTCCGCGCAGGTCCGTCGCGGCCGCCGTCGCCGCGACGAACGCGGCCGCGAGCGCGATCAGCGTGCCGGGGAGACGGATTCGATGAAACGGCCTACCGCAGATCGACATCGGTCGCCCCGCTCATGATCCGGGCCGCGAGCCACTGCGCCTCCGCCTCGGATACGAATCGCCGCCATGGCGGCATCGCGGTTCCGGTTCGGCCGTGATAGATCGTCGCGGCCAGGCTTTCCGCCGGTTTCGCGCTCATTGCCTCCGGCGTGAGCGCGGGACCGAGACCGCCGGTCAACCGCATGCCGTGGCAGGAACCGCAGTCCTGCTTGAGGAGCACGAGCAGTTCGCGCTGCCGCTCCGGACCGGGATCGGCGGCCGCTCCTGCGTGCGACACCAGCGCCGCCGCCGCTGCGATCGCGACGGCGAATATCCTGGGTCGGCCGGCGTTCACGTCGATCCTCCTCGAGTGCAACCATGATCGGGCAAGGGGCTCCGTAGTGCTTTGACGCACCTCAAGCGGCCGCCTCGACCCGTCGGAGGCATGTGCGCGAGGCCGGGTCGTCCGCGCTCCACACCTCGTCGCCGACGCGAAAGGCGTCCGGTTACTGAAGCCGGACCCGCGAGCAACCCGCGGCGCCCCGCAGCCTTCGTGGGTCAGACTTCAGTCTGACGGGGTTCTTCGAATCGAAGCGAAAGGCGTCCGGCTTGAAGCCGGACCCACAGGCGACCCAGACGCTCGCGTTCCGGGTAGGTCGGACTTCAGTCTGACGGGGTTCGTGGACGGACGCGGAAAGGCGGCCCGAGGGCCGCCCTTCGCCGGTCGCTGCCGAAGCCCGGATCAGTAGACGTCGTGCTGCGTGTTGTAGACGTTGAACTTGCCGGTCGGCGTGATGAGCTTCGGGTTCCTGATCACCTTCTTGAGCTTGAGCGTCTTGTCGTCGACGACGACGAGCGCCGACTCCTGGTTCTTCGCGCTCCAGACCGAGAACCACACCTCGTCGCCCGCCTTGTTGTACTCCGGCTGCACGACGCGCTTCGCGCCCTCGCCCACGCCCGACCACTCGGCGATCGGCAGCACCTTGAAGCCGGCCTTCAGGTCCTTCGTGTCGAACACCGCGATCGAGCCCGCGATCTTGGGATCCGGGTGCAGCGGCGTGTCGACCCACAGGTTGCGCGACTTCGGGTGCGTCTTGATGAACAGATTGCCGCCGCCCTGCGCGTCGATCGTCTCGCAGACCTTCCACGCGTTCTTCGGGTGCTTGACCGGATCGGTGCCGATCAGCGAGATCTTCTCGCTGCCGAGGTGCCCGGTCGCCCAGACCGGTCCGCAGACCGGGTGCACGAAGTTCGCGCCGCGGCCGGGGTGCGGGATCTTGTCCACGTCGACGATCGCGGTGCGCTTGCCGTCCTTCGTGTCGACGATGGCGATCTTGTTCGACTGGTTCGCCGCCATCAGCACGTAGCGCTTGGTCGAGTCGTAGCCGCCGTCGTGCAGGTACTGGGCGGTCGGAATCTCCTTGATGGCGAGGTTGTCGAGATCCCGGTAGTTGACCAGCAGCACCTTGCCCGTCTCCTTCACGTTGACGACGAACTCGGGCTTGTAGTGCGAACCGACGATCGCGGCGACCCGCGGCTCGGGGTGGTACTCCTGCGTGTCCACGGTCATGCCGCGCGTGCCGACGATCTTCAGCGGCTCGAGCGTGTCGCCGTTCATGATCACGAACTGCGGGGGCCAGTAGCTGCCGGCGATCGCGTACTTGTCCTCCCAGCCCTTCGCCTTCGACGTCTCGACCGAACGCGCCTCGAGGCCGGTGCGGATCTCGGCGACCGTGTCGGGCTTCTCCATCCACAGGTCGATCATGTTGACCTTCCCGTCGCGCCCGATCACGAACAGATAGCGGCCGGAAGCCGACATGCGCGAGATGTGCACCGCGTAGCCGGTCTTGACGATGTTGATGATCTCCTTGGTGTCGCCGTCGATCAGCGCGATCTCGCCGGTGTCGCGCAGCGTCACCGAGAAGATGTTGTCGAGGTTGTACTTGTTCAGTTTCTTCTTCGGCCGCTTCTCCGGCGGGACGACGACCTTCCAGGTCGCCTTCATCTCCTTCAGGCCGAACTCGGGCGGTTGCGGAGGCGTCTGCTGGACGTAGCGCGCCATCAGGTCGACCTCGGCGTCCGAGAGCTCGCCGGAGGTGCCCCAGTTCGGCATGCCGGCGGGCGAGCCGTACTTGATGAACACCTTCAGGTACTCGCTGCCCTTGTCGATCGTGATGTCGGGCGTCAGCGCCTTGCCGGTCGCCCCCTTGCGGAGCACGCCGTGGCAACCCGCGCAGCGTTCGAAGTAGATCTGCCGCGCCTTGTCGAACTCGGGTTTCGACATCGGAGGCGCCTTCGGATTGATGTCCTGGTACATCTCCACCGCGCCGAGCGGCGAGCTGCCCGCCTGGTATGCGGTCTCGGGAGCGGTCAGTTCCTTGTGCGGTGACGTCGGTTGCGCCTGTTGCGCCGATGCGCCGCCGGCCGCGAACGCCACCGCCGCCATCGCCAGCGCCAGCGAGTGGGTCCAGCCTCTGTTGCTCGAAGTCATGATGCCTCGTGGAATCGTCGCCGCGGCAGGCAAGCCTCGCGATCGAGGGCCGCGGCGGGGAGTCTCCATGACGCGCGCAGGGTCGGCCTTGATGCCTGTCAAACGTTCCAAGTGCAGCCGTCGAACGCATCGCGCGACCACGGCGAGGAACCGTCCGGACGGCCGTCGGCCGCCGACGCGCGGCAAAGCAACGCCGACAGGGGCGCGAGGCCCCCGTCGAACGGTCGCGGCCGGAGCGGCGTCGCTCCGGCCCGGACAGGCTACTTCGCCGCGGTGATGTCCGCCTTCGCGTCGATGCCGAGCGTGTAGCCGAGCGAGACGTGGTGAAAGCGTCCCGCCGCGTAGTCGTCGTGGATCGCGAAACCGAAATTGTAGGTCTTGCCGGGCACGAGCGCGATGTCGCCCTTGCCGCCGCCGGCGAGCTTGCGCGTGAGCACGACCGTCCAGGTGTCGCCGTCCTTCTTGCCTTCCGCGGACACGAGCGCGGATCCGCCCTCCATGACCCGGGCCTCGGCGACGTAGCCGTCGGCCGGCTTGCCCTTGCTCTTCCACTGCAGGAGGTCGTAGTACTTGCCGCTCGCGAGACTTCCGTCCTTCACGTACTTGGTCTTCCTGTCGTCCTTCGCGCCCGGCATCGTGCGCGAATCCTCGTGGCAGGCCATCCAGCAGCCGGCGAGGTTCGCCATCTCGACCTTGTGGTCGTCGAGCATCAGCGCGAGCTTCACCTGGTTCTCGGCGTCCATCTTCGCGCCGCCGGCCGAAGGCGGCTGCTTCCACTGGAAACGCAGGTAGAGGTTCGTCCCGTCGTTCGCGGCCTGCACCGAGACCGGGATCGCCGCGGCCTTGCCCTTCGGGGGCGCGGGCTCGAGCTTCTGGCCGCTCACCATCTTCTTGCCCATGTCCGCGGCCTCGTCGTTGTGGCACGACGCGCAGGTCTCGCCCTTCTTGAGCGCCCGCGCGCCGCCGTGCTCGGTGCCCTTCATGATCCACTCCATCGGCGAGGCGCCCGGATAGAACGCCGTGATCTGCTTCGCCGGCACCTTGCTCCAGTCGGGCGCCGCGGCCTGCGCCGCGCCCGCGGCGGCGAACGCCGCGGCCAGCGCGGCAGCCAACATCGTCTTCCTGCCCATGCTCGTGCTCCTGTCGGTGTCGTGCGCGGAAGGTCGGGCCGGTCAGCCCTCGTCTTCCTCGGTCATGCCCTGCGGCTTGCGATGCGCGATGCCCTTGTGGCAGTCGATGCAGGTCTGCCCGTCCCGCTGCCCCAGTTCGTGCGCCTTCTTCGCGCGCGGCTTCTGCGCCTCGGTGTTCATGCTCTCGAATCCGTGGCAGTTGCGGCACTCGCGCGAGTCCGCCGCCTTCATCCGCTTCCATTCGCTGCGGGCGAGTTCAAGCCGCTTCGCCTCGAACTTCTCCTTCGTGTCGATCGTGCCCATCACCTTGCCGTACAGCTCCTTCGTGGCCTGGACCTTGCGGATCATCTTGTGCGTCCAGTCCCGCGGCACGTGGCAGTCGGCGCACACCGCGCGCACGCCGGTGCGGTTCGAGTAGTGGATCGTCTGCTTGTACTCGGCGTAGACGTTGTCGCGCATCTCGTGGCAGGAGATGCAGAACGTCTCGGTGTTGGTCGCCTCGACGACGGTGTTGAACCCGCCCCAGACGACGATGCCGGCCGCGGTTCCGACGGCGAGGAGCGAGAGCACCGAGATCGTTCGGCTCGGACGGCGCAACCACGTCCAGAGCCGGGAGAGCGCCCCCCCGCCGCCGGAGTCCTCGCCACCGCCCTCGTTGCTGCCTGTCATCGTCGTTCCCCGTCGTGTCGTCGAATCGGCGGCGCCCCGCGTGTCCACCTCGGCCGAAGACCTCCGGCGGTGACGGCCTCGCGGGACGCCGGGGCGCGCGGCGGGGGAGCGCGACCGGGCGCTCCCGCCGTCCGTGCCGCGACTCAGTAGATGTCGTGCTGGGTGTTGTAGACGTTGAACTTGCCGGTCGGCGTGATCATCTTCGGATCGGTGATCACCTTCTTGACCGCCAGCGTCTTGTCGTCGTAGACGACGATCGCCGACTGGTCGGTCTTGCCGCCCCACAGCGAGATCCACACCTCGGTGCCGTCCGCGCTGTACTCGGGGTGCACCGCGCGCCGGATCGCCTTGGTCTCCGGCAGGCCGGAGTCCTTCGCGACGTTGATCACCTTCTTGGGCTTCGACAGGTCGGCCATGTCCCACACGACCACCGATTCGGCGATCTCGCGCTCGGGGTTCTGCGGCGCGTCGGCCCACAGGTGCTTCGACTTCGGGTGCGTCTTCACGAACAGGTTGCCTGCGCCGACGTGCTTGACCTCCTGCACGACCTTCCAGTTGTGCTTCTTGTACTTGGCGTCGGCAGGCTTGTCGGACGGCGTGCTGATCAGCGTGACCACCGCATCGCCCAGATGGCCCGTCGCCCAGACCGGACCGTACTCCGGATGCTTGAAGTTGGCGCCGCGCCCCGGGTGCGGGATCTTCTTCGTGTCGACGAGCGCCGCGAGCTTGCCGGTCTTGGTGTCGACCGCCGCGATCTTGTTCGACGCGTTCGCGGCCACGAGGAAGTAGCGCTTCGAGGCGTCCCAGCCACCGTCGTGCAGGAACTTCGCCGACTCGATCGTCGTGACCTTCAGGTTCTTGATGTCCGAGTAGTCGACGAGCTGGATCTGCCCGGTCTCCTTGATGTTCACGACCCACTCGGGCTTGAGTTCGGAGGACACGATCGACGCGACGCGCGGCTCGGGGTGGTACTCGCCGTCGACCGTCATGCCGCGCGTGGACACGACCTTGATCGGCTCGAGCGTCTTGCCGTCCATGATCACGTACTGCGGCGGCCAGTACGAGCCCGCGATCGCGTACTTGTCCTCGAAACCCCTGAACTTCGAGGTGTCGACCGAGCGCGCGTCGAATCCGATCTTGACCTCGGCGACGACCGCCGGCTTCTCCATCCACAGGTCGATCAGCGACAGGCGGCCGTCGCGGCCGATCACGTAGATGTAGCGGCCCGACTTGGACAGACGCGAGATGTGCACCGCGTACCCGGTCTTGACGATGCTGCGGATCTCCTTGGTGTCGCCGTCGATCAGCGCGACCTCGCCGGTGTCGCGCAGCGTGACCGAGAACACGTTCTTCAGGTTGATGCCGTTCATCTGCTTTTTCGGCCGCTCGGCGACCGGAACGATCACCTTCCACGAGTCCCGCGTCTCCTTCAGGCTGTACTCGGGCGGCACATCCGGGACCTCCTGGATGTAGCGCGCCATCAGCGAGATCTCCTCCTTGGTCAGGATGTCGTCGAAGTTGACCATCCCGCCCTCGGTGCCGAAGGCGATGATCTTCTCGAGCCTCGGAGTGCCGAGCTTGACCGTGCCGCCTTCCTGGGTCGAACCGTCGGCGAGCTTCTTCGACCAGTGCGGCTCGAGGTTCTTGCCCGTCGCGCCCTTGCGCAGCACGCCGTGGCAGCCGGCGCAGCGCTCGAAGTAGATCTTCTTCGCCTGCTCCTTCTCGGCCGCGGTCAGAGCCGCTCCCGCGGCTTGCTGCGCGTATGCCTGCGAAACGGCGAACGGCAACGCGGCGACGGCCGCCGCGCCCAACCACCAGCGAATGCCCATGCCCATCTCCTTCTCCCTGGTCCTAGCGTGTCAGGAACGGAAAACCGCCCATTGCCTGACGTCATTGTGAAAACCGGGACCGGCGGAACCTTGACGTTCATCAAGGGGGTCAGGGGAAACCCTAGGAGCAGGGTGGATACTTGATCTACCTCAGGAAAACCCCAGGTGTTCGCTCGGGTACCCCCGCGGGGGAGCATCAGGCGCAGGCGGGCCACTGCAACATCGGCGGGGCCGGCGTCAGCCGGACGCCTTCTGCTTCGATGCAGCGTTGACCCCGTGGGTCCGGCTTCAGTAACCGGAAGTCGTTCGCTGCTACGCGGCCAACCCCGTCAGACTGGTCTGACCCACGAGGAACACGGGGCGTCGCCGCATCTTCGCGGTCCGACGTCAGACGGAAGTCTGTCCCGGTCCGCCTTCGCGCGCGGGTTCGCGCGACGCCTCGATCAGGCAGCCGATCTGCTGCAGCAGCGGCGCGGGAATCGGCACCTCGCCGGCGAGCGCGGCTTCGACCCACGCCGCAACGGTGGCGGCGTCGCGCGCGGCAGGAAGCGCGGGTGCCGGTTGGGCCGGACCTTCGTCGGCCTCGACGCTTCGCGTGAGTTCGCCGTGCCGGTACATCTCGATGCGCGGGCAATGCAGCGGGTTCGCGTACGGTTCCCCCTCGGTGTCCTCGAGCAGCATCGCGTCGGCGCCGGTCGCCGCGATCATCTCGCGCATGCGCGCCTGGGCGTCCGGGTGCGTCACGCCCACCACGCGCACCCCGCGCCCCCGCCACGGTGCGAGCAGGTGCACGAGCGTGTGCGCGACCGAGCGCAGGCCGAGCCGCGCGCGCAAGCCGACCAGGCGCGCGAGCCCGGGCGCGAGCAGTTCGAGCGGCGCGTAGGCGACGCGCGAATGCACGAGCCGCGACTCGACCTCGCTCGCGGACCGGCAGGACACGATTCCGAGCGCCGCGAAGACCTGCGCGCTGCTGACGACCCCCGCGGAGTCCCCCGACGCGCGCCCCGTCGCGTCCTCGTCGCCGTCCGCGTCGCCCTCGCGGGTGTCCACGCCGTGCACCAGCACCGGCACGCCGTAGCGTGCGAGCAGGAGCGCGAGCAGCGGCGTGAGGTTCGCTCCGCGCCGCGCGCCTCCGTAGCTCGGCAGCACCACCGGCCGAGGCAGTTCGGGAGGAAGGGCGAGCCGCACGACGCGGCCGTCGAGCGCGTCGAGGAAACCGAGCGTCTCCTCGGTGGAGGCACCCCGGACGCGCAGGCCCAGCAGGATCGCGCCGGTCTCGAGTTCGCCGGCTTCGCCGTCGACGAGCGAGGCGAACAGCGCGCCGGCCGCCGCGCGATCGAGCCCGTGCGTTTCGCAGGTACCGCGGCCGAGCGTGCGGATGGCCGCGCGGAGATCGACCGCCATCGCGACCCCCACTACTCGCGCACCCAGATGGTGATTTCGTGGAGCGAGATCTCGCCCGGCACCATGCGCCAGGCGTAGCCGTTCGCGTCGAGGATGCGGAACAGCGGTTTCGGTTCGCAATCGATCACGAGCTTCAGCGTGTCTCCCGGACGAAATCCGTCGATCGTCTCGAGCACGCGCGCGATCGGCTCCGGCGGCTGCATGCCGCGGACATCGAGGATCTCGTGGCGTTGGGTCATGCGCTGTCCCGCTGTCGAGCGACCAGCGCGCATTGAACCGGGCCGGACCGGGCCATCGCCTTGATGCCGGTCAATGGCCGGTCAGGACCGGCGCGTGACGTGCGCGGCGTTCAGGGCGAGGGCGAGCAGGATCACCGCACCCGCCTGATGCAGTGCCGCAAGCGAGAGCGGCACGACGTAGAGCAGCGTCGCGATGCCGAGTCCGATCTGCACCGCGAGCATCGCGAGGGTCAGCGCACCGGCGCGGCTCACGTGCGCACCGAGCCGCGCGTGGCGGAGCTTCCACCACGTCACCGGAACCGCGAAGGCGAGCAGCCATGCGCCGAGACGGTGGTCGAACTGCACGGTCGCCATGTTCCAGACGAAGTTCCGCCACCACGGCTCGAGCATCATGATCTCGGGCGGCACGATGCTGCCGTTCATCAGCGGGAACGTGTTGTACGCGAAACCGGCGCGGATGCCGGCGACGAGCCCGCCCGACAGCGCCATCGCGAACACGAGCAGCGCGGTCCCCGCGCTCCAGCGCCGCGCGCTTCGCGTGCCCTCGTCGTCGCGGCGCACCCGGTCGGGGCGGAGCAGCGACATCGCCACCCAGAGCATCGCGGCGAAGATCAGGAGCGCGAGCCCGAGATGCGCAGTGAGCCGCAGCGGCGACACGCGCGGATCCTCGACCAGTCCGCTCGCGACCATGTACCAGCCCATCGCGCCCTGCAGACCGCCGAGCGCGAAGATGCAGGCGAGCGGCCAGCCGTAGCCCTCCGGGATGCGGCGGCGCAGCAGGAACCCCAGGAACGGCAGCAGGAACGCGACGCCGATCAGCCGACCGAGGAGCCGATGGAAGTATTCCCACCAGAAGATGCCCTTGAACTCGTCCAGGGACATCCCCGCGTTGACCAGCCGGTACTCCGGCGTGAGCTTGTACTTGTCGAAGGTCGCCTGCCACTCCGCGTCGTCGAGCGGCGGCAGCGTCCCCACGATCGGCTGCCACTCGACGATCGACAGGCCCGAATGGGTGAGCCGGGTGACGCCGCCCACCACGACCATCGCGAACACCAGCGCACAGCACGCGAAGAGCCACGCGGCGACCGCGCGGCGCGCATCGCCGGCGCGTGCGCTCGCGCCGCGCGGCGCGGCGGAAAAGGAAGTCGCGTGAGCCACCGCCCGCATTCTACCGCCGCGTCCCGCGCGGTCTTTGACCTGGATCGAACGGCGCCCGGAGGGCCGATATCCGAAGCTTGATGGGTATCAATTACGCCATGCGCGTGCGACCCCGAGAATTCCCGACATCGCCGCACCTGCGCGAGCTTCGTGCGCCGCGGCGTTCAACCAGGGGGCACGACCATGGCCAGCACGAACCACCCGCCGCGCGACAGCGAGGACGAACCCGTCCCCGCGATGCAGCAGATCCTCGACAACCCCTTCCTCCTGCTCTTCATCGGCGTCGCGATGCCCACGGTGCTCTACATCGTGTGGGGCGTGATGGAGATCGTCGGCATCCCCATCGCCAAGTGACCGGCCAGCCCAAGGAGAACGCCGCATGAGCGCCCTCTCGTCCCCCACCGATCCCGTATGGTGGAAACAGCCGCTCGACCGTGTCGAGGGCACCTGGATCGGCATCGCCTTCATCTGGTGCATGGTGATGTTCTTCATGATGCCGTACTGGCACGTGTTCGGTAAGCAGAACCTCAGCAACGAGGCCTACCGCACCACGCCCGAGGCCTACCAGGCGAAGACCCAGGCCATGGTGGACAAGTACACGATCCGCGAGGAGACCGAGCAGAAGATCCCCGTGGTCGCGCCGCCGCCGGGCAGCGACGTCTACCTGATCGCGCGGCTGTGGCAGTGGTGGCCGATGGTCGAGCTCGAGGAGGGCAAGACCTACCGGCTGCACCTCGCGTCGATGGACTGGCTGCACGGATTCTCGCTGCAGCCCGAGAACATCAACGTCCAGGTCCACCCCGGCTACGAACACATCATGACGGTGACGCCCACCCGGGCCGGCACCTATTCGATCATCTGCAACGAGTACTGCGGCATCAACCATCACACGATGGCGAGCCGGCTGTACGTCGTCAAGGCCAAGTGAGGGGATGAACATGGCCGTCAACCGGATGTTCCGCACCTGCCCGTCCAGCGGGCTCGTCTACCACGCGCCGGCGGAGAAGCTCATCCGCTGGAACGCGGTCGCCGCGGTGGTCTCGCTGCTCGTCGGCGGGATCCTCGCGCTGCTGGTCACGCTCACGCGCTGGCCGGCCGTCCACCTGCTGCCGCCGGACTGGTTCTACCTGACGCTGACCGCGCACGGGCTCAACATGCTCGTGTACTGGATCATCTTCTTCGAGATCGCGGTGCTCTACTTCGCCGCCAGCGTGCTGCTCAAGTGCCGGATCGCGACCCCGGGCATCGCCTGGGCCGGATTCTGGCTGATGGTGATCGGCGCGCTGGTGAACAACGTCGCGGTGTTCCGCGGCGACTCGTCGGTGATGTTCACCTCGTACGTGCCGATGGGCGCGCACCCGGCGTTCTACCTCGGCCTCATCCTGTTCGCCGTCGGCGCGCTGATCGCCTGCTTCGTGTTCTTCGGCACGCTCGTGATCGGGCGCGCCGAGCGCACCTACAACGGCTCGGTGCCGCTGGTCACGTTCGGCGCGGTGACGGCCGGGATCATCGCGGTCTTCACGATCGCGTCGGGCGCGATCATCCTGATCCCGACCTTCCTGTGGTCGCTCGGGCTGATCGACCACGTCGACTCGCTGATGTACCGGACCGTGTGGTGGGGCTTCGGCCACAGCTCGCAGCAGATCAACGTGTCCGCGCACGTCGCGGTCTGGTACGCGATCGCCGGCGTGGTCTTCGGCGCGAAGCCGATGTCGGAGAAGGTCTCGCGGGTGGCGTTCTTCCTCTACATCTGCTTCCTGCAGCTCGCGAGCGCCCACCACCTGCTCGCCGACCCCGGTCTCACGTCGAACTGGAAGATCTTCAACACCAGCTACGCGATGTACCTCGCGGTGCTGGCGTCGATGGTGCACGGGCTGACCGTCCCCGGCGCGATCGAGGTCGCCCAGCGCGAGAAGGGCTACAACCGCGGCCTGTTCGAATGGCTGCGCAAGGCGCCGTGGTCGAATCCGAGCTTCTCGGCGATGTTCATGTCGCTGATCGGCTTCGGCTTCCTCGGCGGGATCTCGGGCGTGATGATGGGGACCGAGCAGTTGAACCTCATCATCCACAACACGATCTACGTCCCCGGCCACTTCCACGCCACGGTCGTCGTCGGCACCACGCTCGCGTTCATGGGGCTCACCTACTTCCTGATCCCGACGCTGTTCCGGCGCGAGCTCATGTTCCCGACGCTCGCGAAGTGGCAGCCCTACCTGTTCGGGCTCGGCATGATGGCGTTCACGCTCTTCATGATGGGCGCGGGGACGCTCGGGGTGCCGCGGCGCCACTGGGACATGTCGTTCGCCGGCAACGCGCTCGGCTACGAGTTCCCGGGAACCGCGTACCTGATGATGGGACTCACCGGCATCAGCGGCGTCATCGCGATCGTCGGCGGCGCAGCATACCTCCTTATCACGGTGTGCAGCGTGTTCATCGGCAAGCGCATCGAGACGCCGGACTTCAAGTACGTGCCGGTCAAGGAAGGCCGCGCTCCGGCGCCGGTGCCCGCGCCAGCTCCGGTCGCGCACACCGGCATCGGGACGGCGGGCTTCGTGGCGCCGGGGACCTTCGTCCTCGCGCTGGTGTTCCTGACGGCGTTCATCCTCTACTACTTCGTCAACTGGAAGTACCTGTCCACCGTGTGGCCGATGTCCTGACCACGCGGCTCGCGTCCGCGCGCGGCGGGCGGCCCTCCGCCCCCGCCGCCCGCCCGCGGACCCCCGCGCAAGGACTTCCGCGATGAGCACCACGACACCCGCCCTCTCCCGCGCGCCGCGGTCGATGTCCGGCTGGCGGCTCGTCTTCGACCTGTTCAAGCTCCGCATCGGCGTCGCCATCGGCGCCACGGCGCTCGCCGGCCTCGCGATCGCGCCAGGCGCCGTTTCCGCATGGCGTGCCGCCGCGGTCGTGCTCGCGGTGACGCTCGCCTCGGCCGCCGCCGGCGCGTTCAACCAATACGTCGAGCGGGACATCGACGGCTCGATGCGCCGCACCCGCCATCGCGCGTTCGTCACCGGCCGCCTCGCCGCCGGTCCGTTCTGGCCGTTCGTCATCGGCGTGGTGGCCTCCTCGGGCGTCGCGCTCGCCTGGGTCGCCGCCAACGGTCTCGCGGCGCTCTACACCGCGCTCGGCGCGTTCACCTACGGCGTCGTCTACACCGTGTGGCTCAAGCGCCGGACCGCCTGGAACATCGTGATCGGAGGACTCGCCGGCAGCTTCGCGGTGCTGGCCGGCGCCGCCGCCGTCGCTCCCGGGATCCCCGATCCGGTGACGCTCGCCTTCGCCGTCGTCCTGTTCCTGTGGACGCCCCCGCATTTCTGGAGCCTCGCGATCGCCTACCGCGACGACTACGCGGCGGCGCGCGTGCCGATGCTCCCGGTGGTGGCGGGTGACGCCGCGGCCGCGCGCGCCGTGTTCTCCGGCGCCGCGATGCTCGTGATCGCATCGGTGGTTCCGGGCTTTCTCGGCATGTCCTGGTTCTACGTCGCATGCGCGCTCGCCGGTGGGACGCTCCTCCTCGCGCGTGCCGGACAGCTCGCGCTCGAGCCGACGCGCGCGCGCGCGCTCGCGAGCTTCCACGCCTCGCTCGTGCAACTCTCGTTCCTGATCGTCGCGGCCTGCGCCGATCCGCTGTTCCGTGCCTGACGCTCCCGACCCCAAGGCGCTGAACCGGCTGCTGCTCGCCGCGTTCCTCGGGCTCGTGTTCCTGATCGCCTGGGGCGTGGTGCAGGGACAGGCGCTGCCCGCCGGGACCGCGCTCGACCAGCGCCGGGCGCTCGAGACGAGTCAGCGGGCGATCGGCGGCACCGTCGGCGACCACGTGCTCACGACCTCCGACGGCCGCCGGATCCGCATGTCCGAGTTTCGCGGCCGGCCGCTCGTCGTCTCGTTCATCTACACCGGCTGCTTCCAGGTCTGCCCGGTGACCACCGGCTTCCTCGCGGAGGCGGTGGCCGCGGCGCGCCGCGCGGTCGGCGACGACAGCTTCCGCGTGCTGACCATCGGCTTCAACCTGCCGTTCGATTCGCCGACCGCGATGCGCGAGTTCGCGCGCAAGCACGCGGTGATCGACCCGCGCTGGACCTTCGCCACGCCGACGCCCGAGTCGCTCGATGCCCTCGCGCGCGAGACGGGTTTCCAGTGGGTGTCGACCGGCGGCGGGTTCGACCACCTGACGCAGGCGACGATCCTCGACCGTGACGGCCGCGTCGTGCGCCAGGTCTACGGCGACCGCTTCGAATTGCCGATGTTCGTGGCGCCGATGCGAGCGCTCGTGCTGGGCGACCCGGCGCCGGCGGTCGATCTCGCGAGCCTCGTCGAGCGCGTGCGGGTGCTGTGCACGATCTACGATCCCCGTTCCGGCCGCTACCGTCTCGACTACGGACTCTTCATCGAGCTCTTCACCGGGACCACCATCATCATCGGCACCCTCTGGTACCTGATCGCGGCATCCCGCCGCCGCGACCGCCGCGGTCCGCCCGGTCCGAACCCCGCCTGAGCGCCCGGTGGCGCGTTCTCGCGGTGGCGTGATCTAGATCATTACGCGCGTGCATGCCCTGGGTCACCATCGCGGTGACGCCGTCCATTGGTGCGTCCCCGGCCCGGGCGACATGCCTCCGCCCGCGGCCGGGATCTTCTCGCCTGATTCGACTTCCCCCACGCGATGCTGAGCCTCATCCAACGCTCCGGACAGGCCGTGTTCCTCGCGGTCGAACGGATCTTCAACCGGGCCTTCGGCGAGGCGTCCAACCCGTTCTACCACCTGGGCGCGATCAGCCACTTCCTGCTGTGGATCGTCGTCGCGAGCGGACTCTACCTGTACGTGTTCTTCTCCACCGGCGTCGTCGAAGCCTTCAGTTCGGTCGAGGCGATCACCCACGGACAGCGCTGGGTCGGCGGCATCATGCGAAGCCTGCACCGCTACGCTTCCGGCGGCATGGTGCTGACGATGCTGCTGCACGTCGTCCGCCATTTCACCTTCGACCGCTACCGCGCGTTCCGCTGGTTCTCGTGGGTGTCGGGCGTCGTCCTGCTGTGGCTGGTCTACATCTCGGGCATCAACGGCTACATGCTGCCCTGGGACCGCCTCGCGCAGTTCGTCGTCGTCGCGACGACCGAGTGGCTCGACTGGCTGCCGATCTTCCGCGGAACGCTGGTGCGCAACTTCATCACGCCCGAAGCGGTCAACGACCGGCTCTTCTCACTGCTGTCGTTCCTGCACATCGGGCTGCCGCTCGGCGTGCTGGGGCTCCTGTGGGTGCACACGCAGCGGGTGCCGGGGGCCAAGACCCGCCCGCCGCGCTCGATCGCGATCCCGCTGACGGTCGCCCTCGTCGTCCTGTCGATCGTGCGGCCCGCGGTGTCGCTCCCGCCGGCCGACCTGATGACGGTGCCGACGTCGATCTCGTTCGACTGGTTCTATCTGCCGGCGCTCGCCGCGCACGACGTGTGGGGGCCGGCGCTGGTGTGGGCGGTGGTCATCGGCGCCACGGTGTTCGCGCTCGCGCTGCCGTGGCTGCCGCCGAAGCGCGAATCGAAGGTGATCCGCCACGTCGCGGTGCGTCCGGACAACCGCATCGTTCCCGCGCGCGGCGGGGAGTCGCTGCTCGAGGCGCTGCTGCGCGAGTCGGTCCCGATGCCCTACGACTGCCGCAGCGGCGGCTGCGGGCAGTGCAAGTGCACCGTCTTGTACGGCGATGTCGAACTCGCCGCCTACCAGTCCGACGTCCTCACCGACGAAGAGCGCCGCGCCGGCAAGGTCCTGGCGTGCATCGCCACGCCGACGACCGACGTCGAGATCGAGTATCAGCCGGTCGCGCTCCCCGGCGGCAACGTTCCCCGTGTCTGGCACGCCAAGGTGGCCTCGATCGCGAAGGCGGCGGAGGACGTGATGATCGTCCACCTCGCGGTCGACCGCGGTGAGGAGTTGCACTTCTACGCCGGCCAGTACATCAACGTGCTGCTGCCCGACGGGCAGAAGCGCAGCTTCTCGTTCGCCACGGCGCCGGGCGACGGCCGCCGGATCGAACTGCAGATCCGGCGCGTGCCCGGCGGCCGCTACACGACGCACGTGTTCGAGGAAATGCGCGTCGGCGATCCGGTCGAGTTCGAGGGCCCGCTCGGGTCGTTCTTCCTGCGCGAGAACTCGAAGAAGCCGATCGTGTTCGTCGCGGGCGCGACCGGATTCGCCCCGGTCAAGAGCATGGTCGAGTACGCGTTCGCCAAGGGCATGAAGCGGCCGATGGTGCTCTACTGGGGCACGCGCAAGGCGCGCGACATGTACGCGCGCGAACTGTGCGAGCGCTGGGCGCGCGAGCACGAGAACTTCACGTTCGTGCCGGTGCTCTCCGATCCCGGTCCCGACGATCGCTGGACCGGGCGCACCGGCCTCGTGCACGAGGCGATCCTCGCCGACTATCCGTCGCTCGCCGACCACCAGGTGTACGCCTGCGGCTCGGTCGCGATGGTCGAGGCCGCGCACCCGGCGTTCCGCGCACGCGGCATGGATCCGAACGACTGTTTCTCCGATGCCTTCCGCCTCTCGCCGCATCTCGCGCGCGAGACGCCGGAGGAAGACGCCGTCCGCCTCGGAGGGGCGTGAGCGATGGGTGCCTATCCGGTCAACCGTGTCGTGAGCTACGCCGGCCAGGCGGTCGGCTACGCCGCGTTCTGCGTCGCGCTCGCCTACTTCGCCGTCCGCCCGGAATGGCATCCGATCCCTCCGGACACCGCGCTCGTGAAGGTGTCGCTGCAGCACGCCGGACAGCGCAAGGAGGCCTGCCGCGAACGCACACCCGAGGAACTCGCGAAGCTCGCGCCCAACATGCGCGCCGCCAGCGTCTGTCCGCGCGAGCGCGTCCCGGTCGCCGTCGAGATCGCGCTCGACGGCCGCACGATCGTCTCCGAGGTCCTGCCGCCTTCCGGGCTCGCGCGGGACGGCAGTTCGACGTTCTACCGCCGGGTCGCGGTGCCCGCGGGCGAGCATCGCGTCGTCGCGAAACTGGGCGACTCGCCGGAGCCGGGATTCGGGCACGTGAAGGAAGCCACGGTCACGCTCGCGCCCGGAGCGATCCTGCTGCTCGATTTCGACGCGAAGTCCGGCGGCTGGCTGTTCCGTTCCTGAGTCGCGGCGGGGGCGCGGGACCGGCCCGGGCAATCTTTGGCGCACGTCAATGACGCGCGCGCGCGGCCCCCGTAGAGTGGATTCATGCGGTCGCCCGCTTCCGACGAGCCATCCGACGCCGGCGGCGCCGCGCGCGGCGGTGTGCGATCGGTCGCCCGCGCCGCGTTCGACCGCATCGAAGCCGCGTTCGACGCCGCGTTTCCTCCGCGCGCGAATCCCTGGCGCACGCTCGGCGGGCTCGCCTGGATCCTCTTCTGGATCGCCGCGGTCAGCGGCATCTACGTCTACGTCCTGTTCGACACCCGCGCCGACGGCGCCTGGGCCTCGGTCGAGCGGATGTCGGCGAACGCGTGGCCAGGCTCCGCGCTCGCGCGGAGCCTGCACCGCTACGCGTCGGACGCGTTCATCCTCGTCACGATGCTCCACCTCGCGCGCGAATGGGCGCACGGACGCTACGCGCACGTCCATCGCTACGCCTGGATCACCGGCGTGGCGCTCGTCGCGTTCGTCTACGGATCGGGCCTCGTCGGGTTCTGGCTCGTCTGGGACCGGCTCGCGCAATACTCGATCGTCGCGACGACCGAGTGGCTCGACGTGCTGCCGATCTTCGCCGAGCCGCTCGCGGGCAATTTCGACGCCAACGCGCGGATCGACGACCGGCTGTTCTCGCTCCTGATCTTCCTGCACATCGGCATCCCGCTCGCCACGCTCGCGCTCATGTGGGCGCACGTGCAGCGCCTGAAGCGCCCCGCGACGCAGCCCGCGAGAACGGTCGCGTGGGGCACGCTCGCCGCGCTCGTGCTCGTCTCGCTCGCCGTGCCGGTGACGAGTCACGCGCCCGCCGATCTCGCGACGGTTCCGGAAACCCTCGCCCTCGACTGGTTCTACCTGGCGCCGCACGCGCTGCAGGACGCGTCCTCGCCGCAGGCGCTGTGGGCGGTGGTCGCGGCCGCGGCGGCGCTGCTCCTGTCGCTGCCCTGGCGCTCGCGCGCGGCGCGCGCACCGCGGCCCGAAGCCGCGGTCGTCGCGCTCGAGTTCTGCAACGGCTGCCGCCGCTGCGTCGCCGACTGCCCGTACGACGCGATCGAGATGGTGCCGCGCTCCGACGGCCGGGCGCATCCGTTCGAGGCGCGCGTCGCCGCCGACCGCTGCGCCGGCTGCGGCATCTGCGCCGGCGCGTGTCCGTCGTCGGTGCCGTTCCGCTCGGTCGCGGACCTCGTGTCCGGCATCGACATGCCGCAGAAGCCGATCGGCGCGATGCGCGAGACGCTCGAACGCGAACTCGCGCGCATCGCCGCCTCCCGGCGGGAGGGCGCGGCGCGCTCGCCGCGCGTGGTGGTCGTCGGCTGCGAGGAAGCGATCGACGTCCGCTCGTTGCGCGACCGCGACACCGCCGCGCTCCCGCTCCTGTGCACGGCGCAACTCCCGCCGTCGTTCGTCGACTACGCGCTGCGCAGCGGCGCGGACGGCGTGCTCGTCACCGGATGTCGCGAAGGCGACTGCGTCTGGCGGCTGGGCCAGGACTGGGTCGGCGAGCGTTTCGCCGGCGAGCGCGCGCCGAAGCTGCGCGCGGTCGTGCCGCGCGAGCGCGTGCGCATCGCCTGGGCCGGTCCACCGGACCGCGCGGCGCTCGACGCCGCGCTCACCTCGTTCCGCCGCGACCTGGCCGCGTTGCCCGATGCGGAACACCGGTCGGTGGTCGCGCCCAAACGCGAGCCGTCTAGAATGGCGGCCTCGCCATGACCGCCGCCACCGCGCCCGACCGAGGCCGCGCGACCGCCGTGCGCTCCGACGCCGTCCCCGACTCCGGCCGCTACACGATCGACGTCCCGCACGACGCACGCGCGGCGCTCGCGACCGGATGGTTCGCGCTCGGGGTGGGCGCGCTCGCCGCGTCGGGCCTCCTCGCCGTCTTCCTCGCCCTCGCGCGCACGCCGGGGGTCGGCCGCTTCCTGCCTGCGGGCGATTTCTTCCGCACCGTGCTGGTCGCGCACGTCGACCTCTCGGTGCTCGTCTGGTTCGTCGCGTTCGCCGGCACGATCTGGAGCCTCAACAGCACCACGCGCGGGATCGTCGCCGGCCGCATCGCGCTCTCGCTGGGCGCGATCGGCGCCGTGCTGATCGCCATCGCGCCGTTCCTCGATCCCGCCGCCCCGATCATGGCGAACTACATCCCGGTGATCGACGGCCCGATGTTCCTCGCCGGACTCGCGACCTTCGGAGCCGGCGCGACGCTGCTGGTGCTGCGGGGACTGTCGGCCTCGCCGCTCGTGGGCGTGCGCCTCGACGGGTCCGGCGCGCTGCGCTTCGGCATCAATGCGTCGCTCGTCGCGGGCGCGGTGGCGATCCTCGCGTTCGCGTGGTCGATCGCCGCGGTGCCGCCCTCGCTCGAACCGCGAGCGTGGTACGAACTCGCGTTCTGGGGTGGCGGCCACGTGCTGCAGTTCGCGTGGACGCTCTTGCTGCTCGTCGCCTGGCTCGTGCTCGCGGATGCCGCCGATGTCCGCGTGCCGATCTCGCCGCGCGTCGTCGCGCTCCTGTTCGGGATCCAGCTCGTCGCGGTCTTCGCGACGACGATCGTCTACCTCGCCTGGGACGTCACGTCGGTCGAGCATCACCGGATGCAGACCTGGCTGATGCGGATCGGCGGCACGCTCGCGATTCCGGTGGTCGCCGCCGCGATCGCGGTGGGTCTCGCGCGGCGCCTTCGTGCCGCCCCGATGGCCGCGGAGGCGAGGCCGCTCGTCGCCGCGCTCGTCGTGTCGATGGTCCTGTTCGGCGCCGGCGGCGTCATCGGCTTCCTGATCCGCGGCAGCGACGTCCGCATCCCGGCGCACTACCACGGCGCGATCGTCGGCGTCACGATCGCGATGATGGGGCTCGCGTACTGGCTGCTGCCGCGGCTCGGCGCCGCGCCGCCGCGTCCGCGGCTCGCGGTGTGGCAATCGGTGCTCTACGGCGCCGGGCAGCTGATGCACGTCACCGGGCTCCTCTGGTCGGGCGGCTACGGCGTGCAGCGCAAGGTCGCAGGCGGCGAACAGGTGCTGCGCTCGGCCGGCGAGATCGCCGGGATGGGGCTCATGGGCGCGGGCGGACTCGTCGCGGTCGCGGGCGGCGTGCTGTTCATCGTCGTCGTCGCGCTCGCGGTGCGCGACCGGAAGCGCCCCGCGTGAACGGCGTCGTCCTCGCGCGGCGGCTCGCGATCGGCGCGGCCGGCGCGGTGTTCATGGTGATCGTCGCGAGCGCGTGGCTGCGGCATTCGCTCGCCGGCCTCATGTGCGCCGACTGGCCTGCATGCTATGGCGTCGTCGATCCGCCGCAGGCGATTCCCGGGGCGTTCTTCGCGCGACTGGTCCACCGCTTCGCGGCGTCCGCCGCGCTCATCATGGCCGCGCTCATCCCGTTCCTGGCGCTGCGTGCGCGGAGCGGGTTCGACGCCGAGCGGAGGCTGGCGTGGCTCGCGCTCGCGATCGCGCTCGGCCTCGCCGCACTGGGCATCGCGACGCCCGGCGCGCGCGTGCCGGCGATCGCGCTCGGCAATCTCGTCGGCGGCTTCGCGCTCCTCGCGACGCTCGTCGTACTCGCGGTGCGGATCGCCGGCATCCGGTCGTCCGGGAGCACGACGCTCGCGCTCATCGCGCTCCTCGTCGTCTTCGCACAAGTCGCGACCGGCGGCATGATCGGCGCGCAGTACGCGCTCACCTCCTGTCCGGCGGCGTTCGATTGCCCGGGCGCCGATCTCGCCTCGGTCGCGGGGTCGGGCGCGCTCGATCCGCTGCGGCGGATCGAGGTGGTCGCGGGACGCGTCCGCCCGCCCGACGGCGCCGCGGCGCTCGTGGTGCTCCATCGCCTGCTCGCGATCGCCGCGCTCGCGACTTCGTTCGCGGCCGCGTGGTCGTTGCGCAGGCAGCGCGCGCTCGCCGGCGCGACGGTCCTGACGGCGCTCGGCGCGGCCGTGTCGGGGGCGGCGGCGGCCTTCGCGCAGCCCTCGCTCCCCGCCACGCTCGCGCACAACGCGTTCGCCGCGTTCCTCGTCGCCGCGCTCGCCGCGGCCGTGTTCCGCCGCCGTTCCGGTTGACCGGCCGCGGCCCTCGCGTGTAGCGTGCGCCGCATGCTACACCCCGCCCCCGACGAGGAACGATGATGGCCGCACGCAAGCCCGAGGACGTCCACGCATTGTTCGGCCGGCACTTCGCCGCCGGTGACATGGACGCGCTTCTGTCGCTCTACGAGCCCACGGCGATTCTCGTCCCGCAGCCGGGCAAGGTCGCGCGCGGGCCTTCGGCGATCCGCGAGTCGCTCTCGGCGTTCCTCGCGATGAAGGGCACGTTCCGCTTCGAGTCGATCCGGACGCTGCAGGCCGACGACATCGCGGTCGTCTTCGCGCGCTGGACGCTCGACGCGAAGGCGCCCGACGGCAGCCCGATCCACCTCGCGGGCGAAACCTCCGACGTCATCCGCCGCCAGCCGGATGGCTGCTGGCTCCTCGCGATCGACAGCCCCTTCGGTTCGGCCGGCGCTCCCTGAGCGACGTCGCGGCCGGGCTCGCGCCGCCACCCACGCCTCGAGCTGCCGGGCGCGAATCCGGCATCGGGGAGCTACGCGCGCACGGTGGTGTCCGGTACCCGAAGGCGCAATTGCGCGAGGAGCGCCGCGTCGATGCGCGCGCCGCGCGGTGCCGCGGCGACGAGCGCGGTGTCGGCGCAGCCGGTCGGACGGAACGGCTGCAGCACCCATTGCCGCACGAACAGCGCGGCGAGTTCATCGGCGAGTCGCAGCAGCGCATCGTCCGGCACGAGCGACGGATGCACGGTCGTGCGGATCTCGTGCGCGACGCCGGAATCGACGACGCGCCGCAGGCTCTCCGTCGCCGCGGCATCGCTGCCGGCGACGCCGGTGACCGCCGCGTATCCGCCCGAAGGCGCCTTCGCATCGAAGCCGATCCAGTCGACGAGCGGCAGGACCTCGGCCAGCCGGCGCGGGTACGCTCCGCCGGTGTGCAGCCCGATCGCGAATCCCCGATCGCGCACCTCGCCGATCGCGTCGTGCAGGCCAGCGTGCGCCGTCGGTTCGCCGCCCGAGAACACGACCGCATCGAGGAGGCCCCGTCGCCCGTCGAGCCAGCGCAGGATCGCGTCGAAGGCGATCTCGTGTTCGCCGCGCGAAGGCTGCAGGTGCGGGTTGTGGCAGTACCCGCAGCGCCACGGACATCCCTGCAGAAAGAGAACGGCCGAAAGCTTTCCAGGGAAATCGACCGCCGTGAACGGCACGAGCCCGCCGACCGGCAGCCGCGGCGAATCGCCGGCCGAAGAGCGTCGGCCTGAAGGCCGACCCACGAACGCACCGCCAGCGCGAGGCTCGGCCACCGCGTCGCGCGGGACCGGCGCCGCAACGGTCACAGGTGGCGCGTCGCGCACGACTCGCGGAAGAACCGCCGCTCCGCGTGCTCGCCCTTCTTGCCGATGTTGAACGACGCCACCGGCCGGTGGTAGCCCATCACGCGCGTCCACACCTCGCAGCGCTGCCGTTCGTCGTCGGTCAGCGCGATGCTCGCCTGCGCGATGCGGTGGAGTTCGGTCATGTCGTTCATCGTGGTCTCCTGTCGGGTCGCACCGGCCACCGCCGGCTTGTTGTCGTGCCGCGGCGGGCGCGGCGCGTGGTTCACGCGGCGAGTCGCCGGCGCTTCTCCTCGAGCCGCTCGTCGTCGCAGCTCGGGCAGAATTCGTGTTCGCCGGCGAGATAGCCGTGGGTCGGGCAGATCGAGAACGTCGGCGTCACGGTCAGGTACGGCAGCCGGAAGCGCTCGAGCGCCCGGCGCACCAGCGCCTTGCACGCGGCGGCCGACGAGATCCGCTCGTTCATGTACAGGTGCAGCACCGTGCCGCCGGTGTACTTGCGCTGCAGCGGGTCCTGGCGCGCGAGCGCCTCGAACGGGTCGTCGGTGAAGCCGACCGGCAACTGCGAGCTGTTCGTGTAGTACGGCGTCGCCGGGGTCCCCGCCTGCAGGATGTCCGGCCAGCGCTTGCGGTCCTCCTTCGCGAACCGGTAGGTCGTCCCCTCGGCCGGCGTCGCCTCGAGGTTGTACATGTGGCCCGTTTCCTCCTGGAAGCCGCGGATGCGCGCTCGCAGGTGGTCGAGCAGGCGCAGCGCGAACGCGGTGCCCGCCTCGGTCGTGATGTCCTCGGCGTCGCGCGTGAAGTTGCGGATCATCTCGTTGATGCCGTTCACGCCGATGGTCGAGAAGTGGTTGCGCAGCGTCCCGAGCCAGCGCTTCGTGTACGGGAAGAGCCCCTGGTCGATCAGCCGCTGGATCAGCTTGCGCTTGACTTCCAGGCTGTCGCGCGCCCAGCCGAGCAACTCGTCGAGGCGGGCGTAGAGCGCCGCCTCGTCGCCGGCGTGGAGGTAGCCCAGGCGCGCGCAGTTGACGGTCACGACGCCGAGCGAACCGGTCTGCTCCGCGCTGCCGAAGAGCCCGTTGCCGCGCTTCAGGAGCTCGGTCAGGTCGAGCTGCAGCCGGCAGCACATCGAGCGGATCATGTTCGGCTTCAGCTCGGAGTTCAGGAAGTTCTGGAAGTACGGCAGCCCGTACTTGGCGGTCATCGCGAACAGCAGTTCGGCGTTCGGGTGGTCCCAGTCGAAGTCCGGCGTGACGTTGTAGGTCGGGATCGGGAAGGTGAACACGCGCCCCTTCGCGTCGCCCTCGGTCATCACCTCGATGTAGGCGCGGTTGATCATGTCCATCTCGGCCTGGAGGTCGCCGTAGGTGAACGGCATCTCGCGGCCGGCGATCACCGGCACCTGCTCGCGCAGGTCTTCGGGACAGGTCCAGTCGAAGGTCAGGTTGGTGAACGGCGTCTGCGTGCCCCAGCGCGACGGCACGTTGAGGTTGTAGATCAACTCCTGGATGCACTGCTTGACTTCGTCGTAGCCCATCGCATCCGCGCGGATGTAGGGCGCCATGTAGGTGTCGAACGAGCTGAACGCCTGCGCGCCGGCCCACTCGTTCTGCAGCGTGCCGAGGAAGTTCACGATCTGCCCGACCGCGCTCGACATGTGCTTCGGGGGACCCGCCTCGACCTTGCCCGGCACGCCGTTCAGCCCCTCGAACAGGAGCCGGCGCAGCGACCAGCCGGCGCAGTAGCCGGCGAGCATGTCGAGGTCGTGGATGTGGACGTCGCCCTCGCGGTGCGCGCGTCCGATCTCCGGCGAGTAGACGTGCGAGAGCCAGTAGTTCGCGACGACCTTCCCCGACACGTTGAGGATCAGCCCGCCGAGCGAGTAGCCCTGGTTGGCGTTCGCGTTGACGCGCCAGTCGCGCTGCTCGAGGTACTCGTCGATCGACGCCGCGACGTCGACGATCGTGCGCTTGTCCTCGCGCAGGCGCGCGTGGCGCTCGCGGTGGACGATGTAGGCGCGAGCGGTCTCGAACCAGCCTTCGGCGACGAGCGTCCGTTCGACGGCGTCCTGGATCGTCTCGATGCCGGGCGTGCCGCCGGCATCGTGCGCCGTGACGGCCCGAACGACGAGCGTGGTCAGCCGGGCCGCCTCGTCGGCGCGAAACTGCCCGGTCGCGGCGCCCGCGCGCTCGATCGCCGAGGCGATCTTCGAGGCGTCGAACGCCACGCGGCGCCCGTCGCGCTTGACGATGGCCTGCGGTGACGCGGCCGCTGCGGCCCCGGTCGGTGCGCTCATCCTGCTTCCCCCTTGCCGGCGTCCGGCGGCGACAATCCCCGCCGGACCACCATCCCTTGTGGTCCGGGTCGAGCCTAGCCCCACGATGTTGGGGCGGCAACCGGGCCTCGGCGCCAACCCCCGAATTCTTGATCCGGGTCAAGACTGCGCGGGACCGGACCATCATGGTTCTCGTTCGGCGCGGATCCGGCGGAAGTCCGGGTCCGATAGAATCGGCCGATGCATCGCGCTACCGCCACCCGACTCTTCCCCCGCCTCGCGTTCGCCGCGCTGGCTTTCGCGTTCGCGCAGCCTGCACTGGCCCAGGTCGCGGTCCACGACCCCTGGGTCCGGGGCACCGTCCCGGCGCAGAAGTCGACCGGCGCGTTCATGCGGCTCGAGGCGTCCACCGACGCAGCGCTCGTCGGCGCGTCGTCGCCCGCCGCGGCCGTCGTCGAACTCCACGAGATGAAGCACGAGGGCGGAGTGATGCGCATGTCCGCCGTGAAGCGCCTCGACCTTCCCGCCGGCCGGAGCGTCGTGCTGGAACCGGGGGGCTACCACGTGATGCTGATGGGACTGAAGGCGCAGGCGCGCGAAGGCGACAGGATCCCGGTCACGCTCACGTTCGAGGACAAGGCCGGCAAGCGCTTCACGATCGACGTGCAGGCGCCGGTGCGCGCGCTCACCGCCGGCGCGCCGCCGGCGAAGCACTGATCGCATCAAAGGGGTCAGACTCGATTGTTCGACCCCCGCGATCGCTCCGATCAATTGCGATCGATCGAGTCTGACCCCTTTGCCCTTTTCCGCAAGAACCGCACGTCGCCGGCCGCACCGACGCAGCAGGATCGATGAGGCCGGAAACGATCGAGGCATCCCGCGGCCGATCCGTACCCGGCCGAAGCCGCTTCAGTCGACCGGGGACGCGAGGGGCTGTCCCTTCTCCACGACGTAGGTCGCGATGACCCGGGCGCCCTCCGGCCCGGCCTTGGCGTCGTGCACCGTACGCGCCGGAATGACGTAGGAGTCGCCCGCCTCGAGGAGCCTCGGCGGCTGGCCGTCGATCAGCATTTCTGCGCTGCCCTCGATCACGTAGCCCGACTCCACCCCCGGATGGACGTGGCGGCCGATCGACACGTTGGGGGCGATCACCGCCATGCCGATCACCGTCTCGTAGGCGGTGCCCGGGACGTCGAAGCGCTGCAGCGGGATCCGCTGTGTCAAAGGGGTCAGACTCGATTGTTCGACCTCGCGCGATCGCTCGGATCAATCGAGTCTGACCCCTTTACTCCTCGACGACAGCGTCCCCGCCGGCTACGAATCGATCTGGGTCGCCATGGACATCGAAAGAGACTGCAGCGACGAGGATTTGGCGGAACTCATCGCGTTCGCCCAACGGCACTCGCCGGTGTGCAACACGATCTGCCGCCCCGTGCCCGTGACGGTCGAGCGCGTCGTTGCCCGGCGAGGGCAGGCCGAGGCGTGCGCGGCATGACCCGCCTCCCCGATCCGGCGAGTCCCGCAGGTCGGCGAGGCTTGCCATGTGCCGATCATCGAATTGCGTGGATCCTCACTCCACTTGTCCTATCATGACCCGCGCGTTGCGTTTGTCCGCGCGCCGGCCGGCGCGAACGCGGCGTGGCGCCGCACATGAGCGCGGTTCTTCCCCGGCAGAGGAGGCCATCGTGGGTGCAGCAGGCAGGTTGACCATCCGCAATCTCGCCGTGCGCGCCGTGGACGTGCCGATGCGGCGGCCGCTGCAGACGAGCAACGGCTCCGTCCGCACCGCGCCGCTCGCGCTGATCGACCTGCACACCGACGAAGGCATCACGGGACGGACCTACCTGTTCTGCTACACGCCGCTCGTGCTGAAGCCGGTGTGCGACCTGCTCGCCAACCTTGGGCCGGTGCTCGCCGGGTGTTCCGCGGCGCCGCTCGAGATCAGCCGGCTGCTCGGCGCGCGATTCCGCCTGCTGGGCACGACCGGCGTCGTCGGCATGGCGCTCGCCGGCATCGACATGGCGGCGTGGGACGCGCTCGCGAAGGCCGGGCAACAGCCGCTGGCGCGCGCGCTCGGCGCCGATCCGGTGCCCGTTCCGGCCTACAACAGTTGCGGCCTGGGACTCATCGGCGCCGACGCCGCGCCCGCCGAGGCCGAGGCACTGGCCGGCGCGGGGTTCGCGGCGATCAAGGTGCGCCTTGGGTACCCCGACCTCGCCACTGATCTCGCGGTCGTTCGCGCCGTCCGGTCCGCGATCGGTGGCGGAGTTCGCCTGATGTCGGACTACAACCAGGCGTTGTCGGTCGCCGAGGCCGAACTTCGCGTGCGCGCGCTCGCGGACGAGGGACTCGAATGGATCGAGGAACCGTGCCTCGCGCACGACTACCGCGGCTACGCCCGGGTCCGCGCGCGATCGACCTGTCCGATCCAGATGGGCGAGAACTGGTGGGGGCCGGGCGAGATGGCGGCGAGCCTCGACGCCGGTGCCTCGGATCTCGGCATGCCCGACGCGATGAAGATCGGCGGCGTCAGCGGCTGGATGCAGGCGGCGTCGCTCGCGGACGCCGCGGGCATGCCGATCTCGACGCATTTGTTCCCGGAGGTCAGCGTGCACCTGATGGCCGCGACGCCGACCCGGCACTGGCTGGAGTTCGTCGACTGGGCGTCGCCGATCCTCGCGGAGCCGCTGGAGATCCGCGACGGCATGGCCCGCGCGCGCGAGATCGCGGGGACGGGCATCGAGTGGAACGAAGCCGCCGTCAGAGGGTTGCTCGCGCACTGACGGCCGGTCGCTTCCCCGCGCGCGAGCGACGTCAGCGCGCGGTGGAGCCCGGCGGCTTCGCCTTGTCGGGGAAGAACATCCGGTTCGCGCGCTCCGGGAACATCCGGAACCACACGGTCGCGCCGCAGTAGACGATCACGATCAGCGCGCCGCCGAACCGCTCGCCGAGGAAGCTCGCGACGCCGAGGAACACGACGCCCAGCACGACGACCCAGCGCGCGACGAGGAACTGGAACTCGCGCTTCAGCACCGCGTCGTCGTCGCTGCGCTCGCCCAGCATGCGGTGCATCGAGACCAGCGACCAGGCCGATCCGGCGGCCTGCGCCGCGAGCGCGCCCTGGAAGCCGCGGTCGAGCCACGGCTTCGAGAGCGCCCACGCACCCTCGCCCAGCATCAGCACCATCGGGCCGACGAGGATCGCCGTGAGGAGCGTGCCCAGGAAGAGCGCGGCGAAGCCGAGCTTGGCGACGCGCACGACGCCGCGATCCGGCGAGTTGGCCTCGGTGATGTGCTCCATCACCAGCCACACCAGCGCGAAGGTCGCGAGCGCGGTGTCGACCGCGTAGAGCGCGACCAGCGAGGGCGGCGACCAGCCGAGGAACAGCATCCCGGCGATCGGCGCCACGTTCGCCGCGATGAGTGGCAGCAGGTCGACGCGCTCGGGCTTCGTCGGAGCAACCACCGCGGGTTCGGTCATCGCCGGCAGTTCCGTCGAAGCATCGGCGCGACGATACGCCGGCTCGGCCGCGGGGTCGATACCCGGTCCGACCGCGTTCGGGTCATTCCGGTGGATGAACTGCATTGCCGCCGATGTCCGCTGGATCGCGACCAGGCGGCGCAACCCCGAAGGTCGCCAGCCTCAGGCAGCCTCCGGACCGTCTCGCGATCGGAGCCAGCCCTCAGGTACGCCGCTGGCGAAACCGGTTGCAATCCTCGCCGCCGCCGGGACAATCCAGTCCACCCCTCCTCCCGCGCCGCTTCGATGACTCCTGCCGTCGTCCTCGGTGTCGTCCTGCTCGCGATCTACTGGGCGTGGATCGCGCTCTTCTTCGCCCGCGTGCGGCCCTGGCTGATGGCGCGCCTCGGCAGCCGGCTGGGCGTGCGCGTGCGCGAATCGTTGAACCCGCTCGACGCCGGCACCTGGGGCGCGTCCGGCCGCGGCGCGTCGCTGCCGAAGTCCGGCATCGTGATGGCCGCGGACCTCGCGATCCTGCTCGTCGGCGTGGTGGGCGTCGCCGCGCTGCTCTTCATCCCGGCGTTCCTCGTGGCCGACAGCGGCGCGCTGCTGCCCCTCGAGGCGCGACTCACCGGGCGCGGTGTGGAACTGCGCGTGTCAGGCACGGCCGAGATGACCTCGGCGCATCCGGTGGCGCCGTTGCCGGTCGAGGTCGCGAACAGTGGTGTCGAACCGCTGCGCGACTGCTACGCGATGGTCGACGGGTATTCGGCGCAGAACGGCTACCTGCACGGCCGCTCCGCACGCTTCGATCTCGCGGTCGGCGGGCGGATTCGCGTGCCGCTCGCGCTGGAGGCGATGCGGCCGTCAGCGGGTTCGTACGACTTCCGGCTCAAGCTCGAATGCGCGAACGAACGGCTCGCGACGGCGGGGGCAACGCTTCGCGTGCGCTGACGCGATTCCGTGGGTCGGCCTTCAGGCCGACACCGCATCCCGTAGGTCGGCCTTCAGGCCGACGCCTTTCGCTGCCATGCGCACGAACTCCGTCGGGCTGAAGCCCGACCCACCCCTCCCCGTGGGTCGGCCTTCAGGCCGACGCCTTGCCTTCAAACCGAGCCCTTCGCTACTTGCGCAACGCGTCGATGCCTTCCGCGACGCCGGAGAGCGTCAGCGGGAACATCCGCGGCCCGAGCGTCTTCAGCACGATCTGCGTCGAGCGCGTGTACTCCCACGCGCGCGGCGGCTCCGGATTGAGCCAGATGCGGTGCCGGAAGTGCTCGAACAGGCGCGTGAGCCACGCGAGTCCCGGCTCGTCGTTGTCGTACTCGACGCTGCCGTGCGTCTCGAGGAGTTCGTAGGGACTCATCGCCGCGTCGCCGACGATGACGACGCGCCAGTCGGGGCCGTAGGTGCGGATCAACTCCAGCGTCGAGGTGCGCTCGCTGCGGCGGCGCTGGTTGTCGCGCCACACGTGGTCGTAGATGCAGTTGTGGAAGTAGAAGTGCTCGAGGTGGCGGAACTCGCTCTTCGCCGCCGAGAAGAGCTGCTCGCAGGCCTCGACGTGCGGATCCATCGACCCGCCGACGTCGAGGAACAGCAGCACCTTCACCCGGTTGCGCCGCTCGGGCTGGAGCTTCAAGTCGAGCCAGCCGGCGTTGCGCGCGGTGCCCTCGATCGTGCCGTCGAGGTCGAGCTCCTCCGGCACGCCCTCGCGCGCGAACTTGCGCAGGCGCCGCAGCGCGACCTTGAGGTTGCGCGTGTTGAGCTCGACGTCGCCGTCGAGGTTCGCGAACTCGCGCGCGTCCCACACCTTGACCGCGCGGCGCGAGCCGCCCTCCGACTGCCCGATGCGGATGCCTTCCGGGTGGTAGCCGTAGGCGCCGAACGGGCTCGTGCCGCCGGTGCCGATCCACTTGCTGCCGCCGGCGTGACGCTTGCGCTGCTCGGCGAGCCGCTCCTTGAAGCGCTCCATCAGCTTGTCGAGGCCGCCCAGCGCCTCGACCATGCGCTTGTCCTCCTCGGAGAGCGTGCGCATGAACTCGCGCTTCAGCCACTCCTCGGGGATCTTCGCGCGGATGTCGAAGATCGCGTCCACGCCCTTGAAGTAGCTGCCGAACGCGAGGTCGAAGCGGTCGAAGTGCTGCTCGTCCTTCACCAGCGTCGCGCGCGCGAGCGTGTGGAAGTCGTCGATCGACAGCGAGACGACGCGCGCCTCGAGCGCCTCGAGCAGCGTCAGGAATTCCCGCGTGCTGACCGGCAGCCGGAACGACTTGAGGTGCAGGAAAAAGTCGACGAGCACGATGCGCATGGTGCGGAAGGGCGCGAGCGATTGTACGCCGGGGGGGCGTCAGAGGACGAGGCCGAGCGCCACCAGGGCCGGCGTCGAGAGGCACACGATCGCGTTGCGGCCCAGGGCCGGCGCGAGCGCCGCCGGATCGTCGGCGTGCTTCACGGCGTCACGCGTCACCAGGAGCGCGAGCGGAGAGGTGAGCAACCCCAGCAGGCACGGCAAGGGCAAAGCGTTCCAGACGACGGCGGCGGCGAGTATCGTCGCGTAGGCGAGCGCGTACAGCGCCGCGAGCACCCGCGCGGCGCGTGGCCGACCCCACGCGATCGGCGCGTGGCGCCGGCCGGCGATGCGGTCCGCCTCGACGTCGGGAAACTGGTTGAGCAGCAGCAGCGCGTCGACCAGGAAGAACGGTACGAGCGCGGCGACGCCGGCGATCGCGTCGTAGCGCTCCGCGGCCGCGATGTGCGTTCCGACGACGACGAGCGGCCCGAATCCCAGGCCGGGCGCGATCAGGCAGGCGACCGGGTGGCGCGTGAGCCAGGTCGTGTACGCGAGCACGAGCGCGACTCCCATGACGCCGAGCGGAACGAGTGCCCGCCCCCGCTCGGCCACCAGCCACAGGCCGCTCGAGACCGCCACGACGAGCGCGAGCACCGCGACCGCCAGCGCGATCGGCGCGGCCGAAGGATCGGCGGGAAGCGTGCCGCTCCCGCCCGAGTACGGCGTGCGCGCAGTGCGAAGGTCGAGCCCGCTGCGGAAGTCGAGGTACTCGTTCAGCGCGTTGACGCTGACATGTGCCGCGAGCGCGGCGATCAATGCCAGGGCGGCGTGGCGCCACGCGACCTCCCCGGTCGCCTGATGGGCGGTCGCGATGCCGAGCCCGACGCACACGACGGTGAGCGCGAGGAACGGCACGCGCATCGGACCGAACAGACGCCTGGTCGCGTTCATCGCGGCGCGCCGCCTGCGCCCGGGCCCCGGTTCAGCGCGGCTTGTCGAGCTGGAAGCTGAGGTGCCGCTTCACCGCCGGCCACTCGCCGTCGATGATCGAGAACACCACGGTGTCGCGCCTCGACCCGTCGGCGAGGAGCTGGTGGTTGCGCAGCACGCCGTCCTGCTTCGCGCCGAGCCGCGCGATCGCCTCGCGGCTCGCGAAGTTGAACCAGTGCGTGCGGAACTCGACCGCGATGCAGCCGAGCGTCTCGAACGCGTGCGTGAGCAGCATCAGCTTGCACTCGGTGTTCACCGCGGTGCGCTGGACGCGCTTCGCGTACCAGGTGTGCCCGATCTCGAGGCGGCGGTTCGCGGCGTCGACGTTGAAGTAGCGCGTGCACCCCGAGACGGCGCCGGACGCGTCGCGCACCACGAACGGCATCGCGCCCAGGCGCTCGCGCATGTCGAGCGCCGCCGCCACGTACTGCGTCATCCGGTCCGGCGCGGCGACGCCGGTGTACCAGAGCCGCCACAGCTCGCCGTCGGAGGCCGCCGCCGCGAGCGAATCGGCGTGCGTTGCCGCAAGCGGCTCGAGCGTCGCATGGCGCCCCTTCAACGTGACCGGCTCGATGAAACGCGCCATTCCTTCTCCCCGTGGGCCGGCGTTCAGGCCGGCATTGCCTCGTCCCGTCGGGCTGAAGCCCGACCTACCGCCCCATCCTGTGGGTCGGCCTTCAGGCCGACACTGCGTCGCGCCGTCGGGCTGAAGCCCGACCCACCGCCCCATCCTGTGGGTCGGCCTTCAGGC
>JAANMX010000478.1_pt1 | contig 52714 bp, 54 predicted proteins | sample 7279681 | NCBI WGS metagenome assembly JAANMX01 (sample SAMN14094542, study PRJNA606508) | bioreactor metagenome | isolation source: A lab-scale SPAN reactor treating ammonium-rich wastewater day 351 | place: Ireland: Galway | collected 2018-01-01
CGGCATCACGTTCGGTGGATTCGTCGGGCTGACGAGTTTCCTGCCGGTGTTGTTGCACGACCAGTATGGGAGTGAGGCTGTCTTTGGCGGGACGGTGGCTGCGCTCTGCGGGTTGATCGGCAGCGTGATCCGGCCGTTCGGTGGACGGTGGGCCGACCGTTATGGTGGGCTGCGCCTGCTGGCGGGAGTCTTTCTCGGGCTTGCTTTGTTGAACACCCTCACAGGGTTTCTGCCGCCACTGGGCTGGGCCGTCGGGTTGCTCGTCGGAACCGTGGCGCTGTTGGGATTCGGCAACGGGGTGGTTTTCCAGATCGTCTCGGAGTGGTTTCCCCGGGATATCGGTCTGGCTTCGGGATTGGTGGGGGCCGCCGGGGGGATCGGCGGATTCATCCTGCCCCTCTGGTTCGGTCTGTTGCGCGGCAGCGCGGGCACCTATGCCATCGGCTTTGCGGGGCTGGCCCTGGTGAGCGTGGCTGCGGCCCTGACGGTCTGCTCGGCCTTACGGTGTCAGGCACGGATGCTCGGCCAGGAGGCAGATGCCGAGGTGTTCCCCATTGACAGGCGCGGGGCGAAAAGGGTTAGCTGAGGCACCATGGCGAAACTGTTTGATCCCATCGAAGACGCAATCAAGGACATCAAAAAGGGCAAGTTCATCATCCTGGTCGACGACGAGGATCGCGAAAACGAAGGCGACCTGGTCATGGCGGCCGGCAAGGTGACGCCGCAGGCCGTCAATTTCATGGCTAAGCATGCGCGCGGGCTGATTTGTCTGGCGCTGACGCCGGAGCGGGTGGAACAACTGCAGCTGCCGCCACAAGCGGTGGAAAACACCGCGACCTTCGGCACGGCCTTCACCGTCTCTATCGATGCCAGGAAGGGGATCACGACCGGTATTTCCGCCGCCGACCGGGCGACGACCATCCATGTGGCCATCGATCCTCAGTCGGTGCCGGCGGACCTGGCGCGTCCCGGCCACATCTTTCCCTTGAAGGCCCAGGTGGGAGGCGTACTGCGTCGAGCGGGTCAGACCGAAGGGTCGGTGGACCTGGCGCGGTTGGCAGGGCTCTATCCGGCGGGGGTGATCTGCGAAATCATGAACGAAGACGGCACGATGGCCCGGGTGCCGGAATTGACCAAGTTTGCCAAACGACACAAGCTGAAAATGGTGACGATCAAGGCTCTGATCGAATACCGCATGCATCGGGAAACCTTCGTGACCAGGGCGGCGAGCGCCGCCTTGCCCACGTCGTTTGGGGAGTTCGAGGCCGTCGCCTTCCAGAGCGAGATCGACGGTGCGACCCACATTGCGCTGGTCAAGGGACAGGTGGATGAAAACCCGACCCTGGTTCGCGTCCACTCCGGCTGCCTGACGGCCGACGCGTTGGGCTCACTGCGCTGTGATTGCCGCGACCAATTGCATCGAGCCATGGAGATTATTCAAAAGGACGGGCGCGGCGTCCTGCTCTACTTGAATCAAGAGGGCCGCGGCATCGGGCTGCTCAACAAGATCAAGGCGTACGGTCTCCAGGACCACGGCAGCGACACCGTCGAAGCGAATCTGCAGTTGGGCTTCAAGGCCGATCTGCGCGATTACGGGGTCGGGGCTCAAATCCTCGTGCAGCTGGGGCTGCATCACATTCGTCTGATTACCAACAACCCACGCAAGATCGTCGGCATCGAAGGCTACGGACTCAAAGTCGTCGAGCGTGTCCCGATCGAGATTGCCCCCCGTGCCCATAACGAACGCTATCTCCGCACGAAGAAAGCCAAGCTCGGCCACATCCTGAAAAAAGTGTAGCGGCCGGCGTCCGCGGTTTTGCCACCGATCATCGCCCCGAAACGTATAGCCATTTGAGGCCCATTCCAGGTATGATCGCGCCTTCTTCTCCCAGGCAGCGGGATGAGACGGGCGAGCCATCACACGGTGCGATGAAAATCCGTACAGGATCCCATGACGCGACGGGGCTGGCCTTCGGCATCGTTGCGAGTAAATTCAATACGTTTGTGACGGGACGTCTGCTCACTGCCTGTGTGGCGGTGCTGAAGCAGGCAGGGGTGGTGGAGGGCGCCATCGAGGTGGTCCGGGTCCCAGGCGCCTTTGAAATTCCCTTGGTCGCCCGCCAACTGGCCCGGTCTGGTCGAGTGGATGCCGTGATCTGCTTGGGAGCGGTCATTCGCGGCGACACGCCCCATTTCGAGTACATCAGTACTGAAGTCAGCCGGGGCATCCTTCAAGCGTCGCTGGAGACGGACGTGCCGGTGGTGTTCGGCGTCCTGACCACGGATACGGTGGCGCAGGCAACCGAGCGGGCGGATCCCGGTAAGCTCAATCGAGGCGCCGATGCCGCTCGCACGGCGATCGAAATGGCGAATCTCATGAAACTTCTTCGAAAGCCTGCTTCTTCGCAGCGACCCTCGAAGAACGCGACGAGGCGCGCGCGCTGACCGGCGACATCCTATGGCCTCTCGACACCAGGCCCGTGAACGGGCGGTACAGGTCCTCTTTCAGTACGACATCCACGGCCAGGCCGGGGCCTGGTTGGAAGACTTCTGGGTGCAGTATCCCTTGTCGGAGGAGCTGCGTGCCTTTGCGGATCGGTTGGTGGCCGGCGTGCTCACGCATAGGCAGGACCTGGATGCGTTGATCGGGCGGCATGCGACCAATTGGAAGGTCAGCCGGATGCCGATCATCGACCGCAATATCCTGCGGCTGGGCTGCTTCGAATTACTCTACGTGCCGGAAGTGCCGGCCAAAGTGACCCTGAACGAGGCCATCGAATTGGCCAAGAGTTTCGGCGACGAGGAAGCCTCCAAGTTTGTCAACGGCATCCTGGACAAAGTGCTGAGTTCGGACAACCGCTTGGAGCGGAAACGGGCTTTCCCCGAACTGCCGGTGGTGGGAGCCGACAGCAACGAGGTGTCGCAAGGGGCGTAACACTGCCGTCCGGCTGCGTAACGTCGGCGCGCGCACGAACGACGATTCACGAGAGGCGAACAACAGAGACCGCCATGATTGATCGGTATACCAGACCCAAGATGAGCGCCATTTGGGAGCTCAAACACAAGTATGAGATTTGGCTCGAGGTCGAACTGCAGGCCTGTGCCGCGTTCGAGCGCGACGGCCAGGTCCCGCGCGGCACGAGCGCCAGGATTCGGAAGAAGGCCAGGATCGACGTGGCGCGCATTGCCGAGATCGAGAAGGTCACCAAACACGACGTGATCGCCTTTCTGGAATCGCTCATGGATTCGGTGGGCCCGGAACATCGGTTCCTGCACATGGGGTTGACCTCGTCGGACATTGTCGACACCTCGCTCGCGGTGCAGATGACGGAAGCCCTCGATCTGATTCTCGAAGACCTCGACGAGTTGATCGCCGTGCTCAAGAAACGGGCCTACGAACATCGGCGGACCGTCATGGTCGGGCGGTCGCACGGCATTCACGGGGAGCCGGTGTCGTTCGGCTTCAAGTTGGCCATTTGGTACGAAGAAGCTTGTCGCCACCGGACCAGATTGCAGGCGGTACGGCAGGACATTGCCGTGGGCAAACTGTCGGGCGCGATGGGCACCTTTGCACACCAGGGGCCGGAAATCGAAGAGTACGTCTGTGCCCAGATGGGGCTCACGTCCGATCCGGTATCCAATCAAGTGGTGCAGCGCGACCGCCATGCCGCCTACGTGGCTGCCTTGGCCCTGTTGGCCGCCAGCATTGAAAAGATCGCGACGGAGATCCGACATCTCCAGCGGACGGAAGTGCTGGAGGCGGAAGAATACTTCGCCGAGGGACAAAAGGGATCGTCGGCGATGCCGCACAAGCGGAATCCCATCGCCTCCGAAAACCTCTGCGGGTTGGCCCGTCTGGTGCGCGCGAACAGCCTGGCGGCGATGGAAAACGTGGCGCTCTGGCATGAACGAGACATCAGCCATTCGTCGGTGGAACGGGTCATCATGCCGGACAGCACGATCCTGATCGATTACATGTTGGCTCGGGTGACCGACCTGGTGAAACACCTCATCGTCTATCCCGACCGCATGAAGCGGAATTTGGAATTGACCGGCGGGTTGGTCTATTCGCAACGGCTGCTGTTGGCCTTGATCGAGAAAGGGGCTCAGCGGAAGGAATCGTACGAGGCGGTGCAGCGCAACGCCATGACGGCCTGGAAGGGCGGCGTCGGGTTTCAAGAACTGGTGAGTCGCGACCCCTTCATTATCACCCACCTGACCGCCAAGGAGATCGCCGCCTGCTTCGATCCCACCTACTATCTGCGACATCTCGACCAGGTATTTCGACGCGTGTTCAGTTCGGGTGCCGCTCGATCCGCTCGGAAGCGCAGGAGGCGGGCATGATCCTACGGTGGGTATGTGCTGTGGCATTGCTGACGGGGCTGCTGATGGGAGGGACGGCGCAGGCGGCTGGTTCCGCCGAACGGGAAAAGCTGTTGTCGGATCCCGGCGTTTACGCAACCTTTGCCGCGTTTCAGATGAAGCATGAGTGGTGGAACCTCACGGGGGAGGCGCGGGTCATTGCCGTGTCGGAGGTGAAGGGGCTGATCGAGCAGTTTTCGAGCAAAATCGTGGTTGAGACCTACTTGCTGCGCGGGCTCTCGGACCACGCGGACTTCATGTTCCGGCTGCATGCCCGGTCCCTCTCGGATAACCAGCAGTTCTTGGTGTCGCTCTTGGGAACCAGGTTCGGGCGTTATCTGGAAGCCGCGACCTATCTGCAAGGGGTCACGAAGCCAGCCGCCTATGCGTCGGAGTTTTCCGACGAGCTGAAGGCAGCGTTGAAGGGGCAGGCCGAGGTGGGGGCGAGGCCCTATGTGATCGTCATTCCCATCCGTAAGGATGCCGACTGGTGGGCGCTGGATCAAACGGCGCGTCAGGCGCTCATCCAAGAGCACACGCAGGCCGCATTGGCCTATACGCCCGTCGTGAAGCGGAAACTCTACCACTCGACCGGCCTGGACGATTTCGACTTCATTACCTATTTCGAAACGGACCGGTTGGAGGAGTTCCAGCGTTTGATGCGGGCCCTGGAGCAGGTAAAGGAATACCGGCACGTGCGCCGAATCGGGCACCCCACACTGTTGGGAACCCTCAGCCCGCTGGATGACATTCTCGAATCGTTCGCACGATAGCGGAGGACGGTGATGGCTGGCGAATCGAAGGGGACGATGATCTACGAGGGCAAGGCCAAGAAAATTTTTGCGACCGATCGGCCCGACCAGGTGTTGCACTACTTCAAAGACGACGCTACGGCGTTCAACGCGCAGAAGCGCGGGACGATCGCCGACAAAGGCGTGGTCAACAACAAGGTGTCGGAGCGGTTGTTTCGACTCCTGGAGGACCGGGGAATCGAGACACATTTCCTCGAGCGCGTCAGCGACCGCGAGATGCTCACCAAGAAGGTGACGATCGTACCGGTCGAGGTGGTCGTGCGGAACGTCGTCGCGGGGAGTTTGGCCAAACGGTTGGGCCTCAAGGAAGGGGCCGCCATCATCCCGCCGATCATCGAGTTTTATTACAAGGACGATGCGCTCGGTGATCCCTTAGTGAACGACGATCACCTGCGTTTGCTGAACGTGGCGACGCCGGCCGTGCTGCGGGAAATGCGCGAGTTGGGCCGCAAGGTCAACGAGGTACTGCAGCCCTTTTTCAAGGAGCGGCGCATGGTTCTCGTCGATTTCAAACTGGAGTTCGGAGTGTTTCACAACCGCCTGATCCTGGCAGACGAAATTTCGCCCGATACCTGCCGGTTCTGGGACCAGGCGACGCAGGAATCGATGGACAAGGATCGATTCCGCAAGGACTTGGGCAAGGTGGAGGAGGCGTATCAGGAGGTGCTGAAGCGGGTCTGTGAGTAGGGCAGAGGCGATGAATCGGTTGCTGCAGTTGTTCCTGAACTACGGCCTGGTGGCGGCGATTCTGGTATGGGCCGCCACGGTGGCTTTGATGGCCTACCATCTCAAGGAGTCCCCCTGGCGGTGGGCCTTCGTGCTGCTGGCCCTTGCGGGGCTGGGCACGGTGTGGGTGATTTTTCAGATTCGGAAATATGTGAAGCGGGTTACCAAAGAGCAGCGGGAAGCGGGGAAGGCACAATGAAGGCCAAGATTCATGTGACGTTGAAGCAAGGTATTTTGGACCCGCAGGGAAAAGCGATTGAGCACGCGTTGGACTCTCTGGGTTTCAAGAACGCGACGAACGTGCGGGTGGGCAAATACATGGAAGTGGACGTGAACGAGTCGGATCGCGCCAAGGCTGATGCGCAGGTGAAGCAGATGTGCGAGAAACTCCTGGCGAACACGGTGATCGAGGATTATCGGTACGAGCTGCAGTGAGTACGGTGGAGACGCGAGGGTGAGTGAAATGAAGATCGGCGTGGTGGTGTTTCCCGGGAGCAACTGTGATCATGACTGCCGGTACATCTTCCAGGACGTGCTGGGGCAAGACGTGGAGATGGTCTGGCACAAGGACCTCTTGCCGGCCGACATCCATGCGGTGGTGTTACCGGGAGGCTTCTCCTACGGCGACTACTTGCGCACCGGCGCGATCGCACGCTTTTCTCCCGTGATGGCGGGCGTGAAGGAGTTTGCGGCCAAGGGCGGGTTGGTCATCGGTATTTGCAACGGGTTCCAGATTTTGTTGGAAGCCGGCCTGCTGCCCGGCGTGATGCTGCGCAACCGGTCGCTGAATTTCATCTGCAAAGACGTGTGCGTGAAGGTGGAAAATGCCGCCACGCGCTTTACGAGCCGTTGCGAGTCGGGCCAAGTTCTGCGCATCCCCATCGCCCACGCCGACGGCAACTACTTCACCGATCCGGTCACGCTCGCCGGCATCAAGGCGAACGCACAGGTGATTTTTCGCTACTGCACGCCCGAAGGTGCGGTGACGCCTGAAGTCAACCCGAACGGCTCCATGGACAACATCGCCGGGATCATGAACGCCGACGGTAACGTGTTGGGCATGATGCCGCATCCGGAACGGAGCGCGGAGGCGCTCTTGGGCAACGAAGACGGCCGCCTCATTTTCTTGTCGATGCTGGACAGCCTGAAAGGTTCGGCGCCGCAGCTCACCCTGGCGGACCATTTCTGACCTTTCTGACCTTCGAGAATGAATCGCTATGAATGCACCGGTCATCACCAAAGCCGTCCTTGAGCAGCACAAGCTGAGCGAGGACGAGTATAAGAAAATCCTGGAGATTCTGGGGCGCGAGCCGAACTGGACGGAACTCGGCATGTTCTCGGCCATGTGGAGCGAGCACTGCTCGTACAAGAGTTCGCGTATTCATCTGAAGAAACTGCCCACGACCGGACCGCGCGTCGTGCAGGGGCCGGGTGAAAACGCCGGGGCTGTAGATATCGGGGACGGCCTCTGTGCCGTGTTCAAGATGGAGTCGCACAACCATCCCTCGTTCATCGAGCCCTATCAGGGGGCAGCGACGGGGGTGGGCGGGATTCTGCGCGACATCTTTACGATGGGCGCGAGACCGATCGCGCTGCTGAATTCGTTACGGTTCGGCAGCCTGGACCAGGCGCATACGCGTCATCTCCTCAAGGGGGTGGTAGCCGGCATTGCCGGTTACGGCAATTGCATGGGTGTACCCACGGTGGGCGGGGAGATCGTCTTCAACGACATTTATGCATTGAATCCTTTGGTGAATGTGTTTTGCGTGGGTATCGCATCGGCGGACAAGATTTTTCTCGGCAAGGCGGCGGGCGTCGGGAATCCGGTCATCTATGTCGGATCCAAAACGGGGCGTGACGGAATCCATGGAGCCACCATGGCGTCGGACTCGTTCGATGAACAGGCCATGCAGAAGCGGCCGACCGTCCAGGTGGGCGATCCGTTCACGGAGAAGCTGCTGCTCGAGGCCTGTTTGGAGTTGATGTCGGGGGATGTGCTGGTCGGCATTCAAGACATGGGCGCGGCGGGCTTGACCAGTTCTGCCTGTGAAATGGCCTCGCGCGAAGGGACCGGTGTTGAGTTGGAACTGGCCCATGTGCCGAGGCGGGAACCGGGCATGACACCCTATGAGATCATGCTGTCCGAATCGCAGGAGCGCATGCTGATGGTGGCCAAGGCCGGTAGGGAAGAGGAAGTCCTGCGCATCTGCCGGAAGTGGGATTTGGATGTGGCGGTGATCGGGCGGGTGACCGAGACGGGCAAGGTCGTGTTGAAGGAGAATGGGCGGGTAGTGGCCGAAGTGCCGGCCAAGGCTCTGGCCGATGAAGCCCCACGGTATGACCGTCCGAGTGCGCCGCCGGCGTATCAGGAGATGCTGCAGTCGTTGAATTACGACGCGCTGCCTGATGTGAAGGATGCGGACGCGGCGCTGCTGGCGTTGCTGGAATCCCCCACGATTGCGAGCAAACGCTGGGTCTACGAGCAATACGATCACATGGTGCGCACGAACACGGTGGTGAGGCCGGGATCGGACGCGGCGGTGTTGCGCATCAAGGGAACGGACAAGGCGCTGGCGCTGTCGGTGGATTGCAACGGACGCTATTGCTTGCTGAATCCCTACGAAGGGGCCAAGATCGCGATTGCGGAATGCGCGCGTAATTTGGCTTGTTCGGGAGCGGAACCGATCGGGGCGACCGACTGTCTCAATTTCGGGAATCCGCAGCGGCCGGAGGTGATGTGGCAGTTTGTTCTGGCGATCGAGGGACTGAAGGATGCCTGCGAAGCGCTGCAGGTCCCCATCGTGAGCGGCAATGTCAGTCTGTACAACGAGACGAATGAGTTGTCGATATATCCCACGCCGATGATCGGGATGGTCGGCTTGATCGAACATGCCGATCGTACAGCCACCCAGTGGTTTAAGCAGGATGGAAATGTGATTCTTCTGCTGGGGAGGACCCGCGAAGATCTCGGCGGAACCGAATATCTGAAAGTGCTGCACCATCGCGAGCAGGGCTCTCCTCCCTTTCTGAATTTGGAAGCGGAGCGGGCCGTGCAGGCTTGCACGATTCACCTCATACGGGAGGGGCTGGTCCAGTCGGCGCACGACTGTTCTGACGGCGGATTGGCAGTGGCGTTGGCGGAATGCTGCATCTCGGGTTCGGATCGGCGGCTGGGGGCTGTGGTAGAATTAGCCCTCAACGGCCTTCGTCGGGATGCCGTGCTCTTTGGAGAGAGCCAATCGCGCGTGCTGCTTTCCGTCAAGGCCGAGGCGGAAGACCGTGTGCTTCGTCTGGCTCAGGAAGCCGGGGTGCCCGCTGCACGGATCGGAATGGTGGGAGGCGACCGCTTGGTGATACGAGTCGCGGGCGATCAGCGCACGGCCGGGTGCATCGTCGACCTCGACGTCGCGCGGTTGCACGAGAAGTGGTCTAAGGCGATTCCCCGGGCGTTGGAACAGGAATAGATTTCGGTATGGCGAAAGAACTGCCGCTCCTCTCATCGGATAAATTTCACGACGAGTGCGCCGTCTTCGGCATTTACGGCCATAAAGAAGCGTCCAATCTTGCGTATCTGGGGCTCTATGCGCTCCAACATCGCGGACAGGAAGCCTCCGGCATCGTTTCGAACGACGGTGAGCATTTTTACATCGAGAAGGGCCAGGGGTTGGTGGCGGACATCTTTTCGCAGCAGGCATTGGCGAGGTTGCCGGGAACGATGGCAATCGGCCACAACCGCTACTCGACGGCCGGCGGGGCTGGTCTGAAGAACGTGCAACCCCTGAGCGTCAATTTCGCGTTCGGAAATCTGGCCGTCGCGCACAACGGCAACTTGATTAATGCCACCATGCTCCGAAGCGAGCTGGAAGCCTATGGGGCGATCTTTCAATCGACCTCCGACACCGAAGTCATCATCCACCTTATCGCCCATTCTCGGGCGGATACGTTGCTGGATCGAGTCATTGATGCCTTGTCGCAGGTCCGTGGGGCCTTTTCCGTCGTGCTGATGACCGACCACGGCATCGTGGCGGCCCGTGACCCGCACGGTTTTCGACCGCTCTGTTTGGGCCGGCTTCGAGATGCGTGGATCGTCGCATCGGAGAGTTGTGCCTTTGACTTGTTGGATGCGGAGTATGTGCGTGAAATCGAGCCGGGTGAATTGATCGTGCTGGATCATAACGGGGTGAAAAGTTACAAGCCGTTCGGAGCGACGACTCCCGCCATGTGTGTATTTGAGTACGTCTACTTCGCGAGACCGGACAGTCGGATTTTCGGAGGTAGCACGGTGTACGCTACCCGTAAGGCTTTCGGCCGTCAATTGGCGGAGGAATCATGGGTGCCGGCTGATATCGTCATTCCGGTGCCTGATTCCGGTGTGCCTGCGGCCTTGGGCTATTCGGAAGGAGCCGGCGTACCGTTTGAAACGGGGCTGATCCGCAACCACTACGTGGGGCGCACCTTCATTGAGCCTGAGCAGTCCATCCGCCACTTCGGCGTGAAGGTAAAGTTGAATGCCGTGCCCGAGGTTCTGCAAGGCAAGCGCGTCGTGGTTGTAGACGACTCGCTGGTGCGAGGGACGACCAGCCGTAAGATCGTGAAGATGTTGCGTCACGCCGGGGCGAAGGAAGTGCATATGCGGATCAGCTCGCCGCCCATTCTCTCGCCTTGTTTCTATGGCATCGATACGCCTACGAAGAAGGAGCTGATCGCGTCGAGCCATACGACGGAAGAAATTCGGAAATACATCACGGCCGACAGTTTAGGCTATCTCAGCTTGGAAGGCATGTTGAAGGCTTCGCCGGGAGGGCCGGAACAGTACTGTAATGCGTGCTTCACCGAACGCTACCCCATCTCCTTTACCCGCGCCGAAGAATTACAATTAGGACTGTTCGAACCCTCTCGTTGACCCCCACTGCTCGCGTTCGTGGCTACCCGAAGCTGAGATCGTCTGGACTTCTCTCCATGCCTTGTTACACTGACCCGCATGTCTGTGGTTGATCGGTATCGGCTGATCTTTGGCACCGGGATCACGTTGGTCGTCATCAGGTTGAGCCTCCGGCTGGTGTCACTGCCGCGCCTGTTGCGCTGGTTGACCTGTCGACCTGCGGAGGGGGCGGGCAGGCCGGCTCCCCTGGACAAAATCGTGTACTACGTCGACCGCTGGTTGACGCTGTTCCCCTACAATCCCAAAGGCAATTGCTTCCCACGTACGTTGGCACTTTATTGGTTCGCACGTCGACGCGGCTTACCGGTTCAATTCTGCTGCGGCGTTATGAAACTTCATCAGCGTTTGGAAGGTCATGCCTGGCTCATGCTCAACGGCGGAGCCTTTCTCGAGCCCTCGCCGTATTGGCAATCGTTCACCGTTACCGTCGCCTGTCCGCCTACTTCGAGTCCATCCCACGAACACCCGCCTGTCTCTGCGTAGTTTCGAACGGCGGAAAATTCTGGCAGGGCGCTGGAGCTGAGTTCCTGCCTCACATCCCCTCCCAATGGTTTCCCTCAAAAGAGGGCGTCGTCCAGACGCAGTGGGAATAGAGAATGCTGAGCTGTGACGGTACCTTTCCGCTCCATGGCGGCGGACGACTTCATCGTTACTCTGTCCAATCAGGAGGCCTGCATGTCTCACGCGGTCCAAGTCTCGAAGGAAGATCTCATGTCTCTCTCCCTGCTTGTTCCCAAGCAGAGACAGGATGTGCATAGCACCATGCTGGACTGGGAGAGCGTCGTGCTGAATCTGAGCACCGGTCGCTATTACACACTGAATCCAGTGGGAGCCCTGATTTGGAATCAGTGCCAAGGAGACCGTTCGCTGGCGGAGATTCTGGAGTCGGTATGCCGTGAGTTCGATGTGCCTGCGGACCAGGCGCATCGCGACCTCATGGAGCTGATGCGGCACTTGGAGGAGGAAGGATTACTTCACATTGAAAGGAGGTGAATCAGCATGGAAGAGCAGCCAAAGCAGCAGTATGTCAAGCCGGAGTTAGTGGCACATGAGTTGTTGCGTGATGTGACGGCCATTGCCATCTCTCGCGTCCAGAACGAACAGTTTTCGTAATCGGCACGAGCAAAGGGTCAGGGCTGGTCGGCGACGATGGCCGACCAGCAACCCGAAGGGAACGGTTGCGATGGCAATGACGATCGCCGCACATGAACTGCTCTTTTCTATTCACGGCGTAGAGATCCGCTTCCTGACCGAGTCCCCATCCGTGGCGAACGCGGTTGAGGATCTCCTCTATGCTTTCAGGTGTACAGCTTTCTGCGACGTGCCGATGACGATGCAGTTTGAGGCAGCCGCCTGCCCTGCCGACATTCCAATGCGCCTGCCTGCCGATGCCCGTCGACTATTTGGAAGCTCAGGGCTGACGGTGGGTACGGGACGTCGGATGACCTGGCGTTGCGATGTGTACGAAGCGCGTGGCTTGATCCTGGCTGATTTTCACGAAGAAGGCATGGTTGTGATCGACGGAGCGAAGCGGCACGTGCAGGGCTACGTTGTTCGACCGGATGACATGACCGCCGACATCCGTGCGAGTTTCGTGCACTTCGGCGTGACGGAACTGCTCAAGCGGCGCGGTCTGTATACCTTCCATGCCACTGCTCTCGAAAAGAATGGTCGGGGAGTGCTGATTCCGGGATTCAGCGGCCGTGGCAAAACGACTTCGTTCCTCTCCTTGCTTCGAGGGGGATACCGGTATCTCTCGGACGATCATCCGTTTTTTCGATTGTCCGGCGGACAAGTCGAACTGCTGCCTTTTCCGCTCAAGGTCAATGTGACCGACCAAACCGTCGCCTTCTTTCCTGAATTGCAGCAGGCTCCCACATCCATTCTCCGGCCCGGGATCCCCAAACGATACTTCCGTGTTCAGGATCTCTATCCGGCACCGTTGGGCGATCCCTGCCTTCCTGCCGTGATCCTATTCCCCGAAGTTGTGGATTCCGCTCACAGTTGCCTGGAGCCCTTGTCCAAGAAACAGGCGCTGCAACTCATACTTCCGCACGCGCTGCTGGTGTATGACGCGGATATCGCTCGCAGGGAATTTCAGGCGTTGACGCGCCTCGTCGAACAGGCGGATGCGTACCGGCTGCATTTCGGCCGTGATGTGTTGGAACTACCATGGCTGGTGACGCCATTACTCGAACGGACAGGCAAGGGAGAGATCTGACATGGGGCAAGGGGTGACACCCACGACGACAGGCTGGAAACGGTCGAGCCGGAGAGGAGCGATGCCAAAGCGGCTTGTGCCATCGACGGGGCTCGCTCATTTGCACGCGGAAGGGCGTTTGCTCGTGCTGTGCGCCCGAACGAGGATCAACGACTTTATCCGTGTCGAAGTGGCGGACCTGGTCGATGACGGCGTGGAGTGGGATCTGATTTGGCGGTTGGCCAGGGCTCACGGAGTAGCACCCCTAGTATATCGTAATCTGGTCGCGATCTGTCCTGCTGCGGTCCCCGCGACCGTCCATGAACTCTTCCGACGTCATATTCAAGCCAATGCTCTGTTGAACTCACTGTTGGCCAAGGAATTGGCGTCCGTGGTCGAGGCCATGGCGGCGAAAGGGGTCCGGACCATTCCGTTCAAGGGAGTCACCTTGGCCCAGTTCGCCTATGGAGACCTTGCGTTGCGGGAGTGCGCCGACTTGGATTTGATCGTCGATCAGACCTCGGTGTCTCAGGCTCGACAGGTCTTGTGGTCTCAGGGCTATCAACTGACGAGTCGGAACGGGCACTACGACGAATCCTCCGATGAGCCCTACCATTTCTTTCAGAAGCGTAACGGCATTATCGCGGTCGATCTACAGTGGACCATGGCCGGGCCTCGCTTTGAGTTTCGATTGGATCGAAGCCAGCTATGGGCTCGTGTGAGAGCCGTCGATCTGCCGACCAAATCGGTGCCGGGACTTTGTCCTGAAGAATTATTGTTGCTCCTCTGTGTGCACGGCGCAAAACACGGGTGGGAGCAGCTGAAGTGGGTGTGCGACGTGGCGGAACTGGTCACTCGTCGTCAAACCTTGGATTGGAGTCGGCTGCTGTTCCTAGCAAAGGAATGGCGGTGCCGGCGCATGGTTTTGCTGGGACTGGCCTTGGCGAAGTCGCTCTTCGACATCGTCTTGCCGCGAGCCGTGCTCGATGCGATTGAAACAGACCGGACCATTCCCGGCTTGCTCCGCCATATGCCGAAGCAGTTGCTCAAATTTCCCGCCTCCGGCATTGACGAACAGAATGTGGAGGGGCTGCATTTCCTGCTGAAGGATTCGTGGTGGGAACGGTGGAAGTTCGGGATCTCGCTCTGCCGCAGTGAGGCCGCGGTGATTCGACGACCGTTACCGTGGTTCGTATCGCAGCCGGCCCTGCGGCAGTTGGCGGTGTGGCTCAGGCCGTTCCACTGGTTGGCTGTCAAGTGTTTGCCTTCGGCACGGATGCGTCGGGTGATCGTGCGGTGGTTGCAGCGTTCCGCATAAACGTCGATTTCCTGCGCCGGGCTGTTTCGCATCCAAATCCTATCAGTCGTCGAGCCAAGACGGTTGCTCCCGAAAAAATTCGCGTGCTAGGATGCCTTACTGTTGGTGTCGAGCGGAGCGGCAAAGATGGGCCGGCTCCACGGGTGTTTGCAGGCAGAGGCCAATCCGGATGCGGAAAGGGAGGCACTCATGAAGCGACTGCTGATCGTTGCGGCCATACTCTTGACTCCCCTCTGGGTCGCAGAAGTTGTCTTGGCGGCAGGATTTTTCAAGGTCGGCGAAAAGGCTCCAGCTTTTTCTCTCACGTCGGTGACGGGTGATCCGCTTGCCCTCGAGAGTCTCAAGGGCAAAGTTGTGGTGTTGGGCTTGTTCCACATTTGCGATCCCTGCATGGTGCAAGGTACCAACCTGCAGAAAGTGCACGAGGCCTTGAGCGGGAAAAACGTCGCCGTGGTCGGAGTGAACTCATCCGGCAATTCGAAGCGGGATGTGGGCGAGTTTTTGAGCGCCTTTCCGGTCAAAGTGACCTATCCGTACCTGCTGGATCCGAATAAGACCACCGACAAACTCTATGGCGGCGGCAAGTTCATTCCCAACGTCTATGTCATTGATCAGCAGGGGGTGATCCGATGGCAACGTGTCGGGAATATGGAATTGGCCGGTGCAGAGGTCATTATCCAAGAGGTGGACAAATTGTTGGCCTCGACACCTGCTCAAGGTGCGGGGGCGATGTAATCGCGAAGTGAGGACGCATGGACGAGTGGGAAGAGGGGAAACAGGCGTTTCTTGAGGTGGTCAAGGGGATTAACGGTGCGGTGGAGGTGGTCATTCCTACCAAGCCGACGAACAGCATGTTCCTCATCTCTTTGACCAAGGGACCCAACCGCAAGTTCATGACGGTTTCCGAGGACGATATCATCGACCTTCCGGCCGACTCCGGTATCCGCACGAAGGTGACGAAGATCGTGCAGGATGCGGTTGCGGGGTTGTGATGGAATGCCGGGAGCGGACGAGATGAAGGCGGTCCTTCCAGGAATCTGGCAGTGGTCTTGGTATTCAGAGGAGAAGAAACTCGACTTCAACGGCCTGTTCCTTCATGTCGGCGAACACAAGATTCTGGTGGACCCTCCGCCCATGACCACCGAAGCCAGAGTCTTCATTCAGCGGCAGGGACCGGTCGATTACATTCTTGTCACCAATCGGGACCATGTGCGCGAGGCAGCCGCCTACCAGCCCGAGTTTCGCTGCCAGTTGTACGTTCCGGCGGCTGACGCGCCGCAGATGGAAGTCACGCCGACGAAGACATTCGTGGATGGGGAATTGCTGCCGGGCGGTATCTGGGTCGTCCAATTGAAGGATCAAAAGTCTCCCGGTGAATCGGCGTTCTATATCCAGCAGGGAAAAGGTGTGCTCATCGTCGGGGACGCCGTGATCGGCAATCCGGTTGGCTCATTGACCCTCTTGCCGCCGGAGAAATATCTGGATGTCGGTCAAGCCAGAGAAGGGCTCCGGCGACTATTGAAATATACCTTCGACTCGATTCTGGTAGGCGATGGGGCGAGTATCGTCGGTGGGGCCAAAAACGCACTGGCCCAAACTCTTCAGGCGTAGGCGAATCATGGCACTTCGAAACGGGCTCTCTGAAGAGCTCAACCGGCAGGGCAATGAACACTTTGCCCGCGGCCTCTACACGGAGGCCTATGCCTGCTATGCCAAGGCTTTGGAATGTGACCGTCTGACCGGCGACCAGCGAGCCCTCAGTGCCACGTTGGGAAATCTCGGTAACATTTGTGCCGTCAGCGGGCGGCGCGAGTCAGCTCAAATCTATTATCAAGAAGTGCTCGAAATCCAGAAGGTGTTGGGGGATGAAAAGGGGATCGGCACGACTTTAGCGAACCTCGGGAACCTTCGTGCCGATGCCGGCGAATGGGAACGCGCACGGGCCTATTATCTTGAGGCGCTCGACATCATGACCCGAGTCCATGATGAGCTGGGGAAGGCGGTGCTCTTTTCGGATCTTGGCCTAGTGGCGCGGGAGACCGGACAGTTTGACGAGGCCATCCGGCATTATGAACAATCGCTCGTGTTGATGCGACGTCTGAACAACCAAGGTGGCGTGGCCGATGCCTGGCGAATGATGGGGCGGACCTTTGCCATTCAAAAACGATATGAAGATGCCATCGCCTGCTGCCACACCAGCCAGTCCATCGCGGAGCGTCACCGGGACGAGTTGCGTGCCGGAGGAGCCCGTTACGTGCTGGCTCAGTGTTATGAGGACCTCGGCCAACTGCAGACCGCGGTAAACCTGCTGGAACAGGTGGTCCGTATGGATCGAAAATACGGTCTCCCCAAATTGGAGGAAAACACCAGGCGTCTGGAGACACTTCGGGCGCGTGTAGCCGCCGAAGGAACGATGCCTCGACATCGGGAGTCCCACTCATGAGCGGTGCTGCGCTGGTCTCATGGAATGAAGTTCGATCTCGTCTCCAAGCGGCAGTTCCTCAATTCTACGAATTGGAGCCCGGCGGAGCCGTGGCTGTGGATCTCTCTGACGACGGCTGGCTACTGGAGGTGCGACCGGACGGGCACATACTCTGTCAACACGGCGTGGCCATGGATGATGTGAAAAGTCTCATGTGCGATGGAACGACAGAGGATTTGGGAACCGATGAGGTAGCGAAACAAGCGAAGTATTTTCTGGGCCCCGCTGTATCTAAGATGCGTCCGATGCTGCTCAAGGCTGGGTTTACTGAACAGGTGGAGATGAATGACGAGTATGTCGCCATTACGTTTCTCAAACTCTGTGATTTTCACCGGCTCGACGAGCTGCTGACGACCGTTCGCTGGTGCCGTAATCTTTTCGTGAGTCGTTCCTGACCGAGTCGCGTCGAGACTTCCACGCTCCATGCCGCATACGATCAATTCGATCGAAACCTTCCGCGATCTGGTAGCTGCCTATCGGCTTCCCCGGGTCATGCTGACGGCGCTGGAATTGGACCTGTTTACGGCCATGGGGACTAAGGCCTGGCCGATCGCGGCGCTCGCCTACAAACTTAAAGTCAGCGAGCGCGGATTGGATATTCTTTGCCGCAACCTGGCAGTCTGTGGCTTGTTGCGGAAGCGCGGGAAGCTGTACCGTGCAAGCCGCTTTGCCGCGACCGTGTTAAATGCCCGCCATCAAGCCTACCGGGGAGCGTATCTCGACCTGCTGAAAAGCCAGTGGCAGGACTGGTCTCGGTTGACTGAGGCGGTGCGCAGCGGGCATCCCGTGGATCGGGATGAGCAGGAGACTCCGGACTATCGCAGGCAGTTTTCCTGGGCCATGCATCATCGGTCGCTGGAGGTGGCCGCGAGGGTTGCTCGGCAGCTGGACTTGGGGCGGGCTCGTAGCATCCTGGATCTGGGCGGCGGCCCGGGAACTTATGCGTTGGCGTTCATGGAACGGCATCCTCGCCTCTCGGCGACGCTCTGTGATCGGGCCGCGGCCTTGGAGGTCGCAAAGGATATTGCAGCGAATCATCCGGCGCGGAAGCGCCTTATGTACCTCCCGCTCGATTTCATGTCGGAGCCGATTCCCGGTCGGTTCGACGTGGTGTGGTATTCCAACGTGCTGCACATCTACTCGCCGGAAGAAAATCTGGCGCTCTTCCACCGCGTGCTGAACGCGTTGGCCCCCGGGGGAACGCTGATCATTCAAGACGCCTTTTTACATGGGCGCGAAGACCTGCACTCCGAAGAGGCCAGTTTGTTCGCGGTGAGCATGCTGCTGTTCACCGAGCGGGGCAATACCTATCCGTTCCGTGAGACTGCCGCATGGTTGCGAAAGGCCGGGTATGTAAAAGTCCGTCCGATCGTCCTCAAGAGGGGAACCGGGGATTGGGAGGGGGGGATTGTAGCGGCCTCGCGTCCGATCCGTCCGCGAGAACGAAGCGCCCGCCGAAGACCATGACGAGAAAATTCAGTACGCTGCTCAACAGGGTCAGGCCCAAGACCAACGGTGCAGGCGAAGGCCGCCCAGCTTCCTGAACGATGGTGGCAAGGTTCAGTGCCAGCGCGACCGTGCTATACATGACCGTGGCCATGCCGATCCATCGCCGTCGATTCGTCAGCAGTCCCGCCACCAGGAGCAACGGAAGGCCAAAGAGAAACCCCAGAAGCACACTCTGCTGCGTGGAGGATTGAGAGGGCAGCGAGCCGACCAAGCGCAGTCCCCCCTCTGTGGCAACGATAGCGCAAAGTAGCAGAACCAGAGGGGTGGTGGAGACCATGGGGTGTACTATAGCGACCACCCTCATCGCCTGCAAGGCGCCTTACCGTCCGGCATTTCCTCTCCCGCATAGGAGGGGAAAGGGTGCTCCGCCGGGTGATTTACCGTCAGCAAGACATCGAGTGACAATCCGCTCCTCACATAAGGAGGCGGATGTGTTGTCCTATACATTTCCACGCATGACAGGGGGGGCTTCCGGGTCGAAAGGGCTGGCAAGAGCGCGGGAGGTCGGTCAAGGGGCCGAACCGCACAGATTGCGGTTACTTCTCGGATTCACGCTTCTGGGCTATTGGATGGGTGGCTCGTCGGTGGACGGAGCCGAGCCTTTGCCCAGGGAGGTGTCGGCTGCGGCCAAACCATCTGGCGAGCATGCAGAGGTCGTCGCCGCAGGTTTTGGCTTTCAGGTCGCCGATTCCTCGCTACTGACGGTGAGAACGTATGAGGCGCGGAAGGGAACCATTCTGTCGGAAGATTCCTTCGATGTAAATGTGAAGGAAGAGGGGGCAGCCATAACGGATGGAAATAGAGGGCGCATCTTTGCCGGCGGGATCGGGACGGACTCCAAGGGAAACCGCATGTTTCTATTGCGCGTGTACGACGCCGAGACCGGTCGCTTTCTCTGGGAAGGACAATTGAACCTCTTGAAACCTGGCGATGGGGGCGCGATGGGGGCGGATGTCGTCCTTCGACCCACTACGCCATCAGCCGCCTCCGTTGCGGATCGGAGCCAGAACACGCTGCAGACGTTGTATTCCGTTCGGGCCCTCAATCCCGTAAGCGGGAACCTCCTGTGGCAGGACCGCTTTGCTCCTGGAAACGGAAAGCCGGTTCGGTGGGACCAGTCGTCGCTTGGATCGGCATCGCCTAGTCTGGTCGATGCTTCGCCGGCACCTGTGTTTGAGTTGGTTGTACAGGCCTACGACACCATGTCCGGGGCGTTGCTGTGGCAGGATTCGTTCGATCAGTTGGAGGGGATTGGGGATCCACCGACTGTGACAGAGCAGGAGGCCCATCCTCACGCCATTCCTCTCTGGAACGGGTTCGGACAGCCGCGTCGTGACGCGTATTTTGTACGGTGGCGCTAGGGGTTATGACCGTGGTTGGACAAGGGTGTTTGCCAGACTGTCGGCCCATTGCTGCTGAAAGTGGTCATACGATACCAACAGTCGGTCTTGCATGGCGGCGGCGATAGTTTGTCGCGCCTTCAGGTGGGCAAGCACCTCGTGCACCTTATGCATGCCATATCGTTCGATTAAGTAGTGGGTGGCCGCATTGGCCTCGTAGTAGGCCACGCCGACGTGCTCGGCAGGGAGCGTTTCCCAACTTCCCTCCAAAGCGGTTAACGGAATCAAACTCCGTTCGGCTGGGACCGTGCCCGTGATGTCTTGCCAGTGGTCTCCCGCCAGCTGCATGGCCAGCCCTTCATTCAGCCAGGTGGGGATCGGCTCGCCAGCTCCTCCCAATTGTTCATGCACGAGGGCGTGGACAAACTCATGGCGCAACACGCGGGTCAGCCAAGCATGATCCGTGGCGGCGCCCTGGGTGGGAATTTGAATCCGTCCCAGCACAGGATCAAAAAGGCCGTCGGCCCACGCGGGGCTTCCCGAGGCCTGCTGAAACCGATCTTTGGTGTGCAGCACGGCCATGATCGGATGGGACGGGTGGAATTGAAACTTCTGCCCGATGTCTCGATAGGCCTCTTCGAGAATGTCCAAGACGGTGGTCCACGTCGTCGGATCGGCTGTCCCGTCGTATTTCACCGTGAAGTGCACGCTGCTGCGCGTTGAGAAGTGCTCTTCCGCCTTTTCTGCGCGGTGGACCTTCGCGGTGACCGCTTTCAGGTAGGACTGCAAGGCGGGATCTTTCTTGATGCGTGCCTGCGCCTGCGCCAGTTGCTTGCCTGCTTCAGTGAGTTGATCCTTCTCTTGCAGCAAGTCGGCCAAAGCCAGGTGAGGGAACGGCTCGTCCGGGGCCAGGGTCATCACCTTCCGCAAGAACTCTTCCGTCAGCGCCGGGTCGCGGAGGCCCCAATACGCATTGGCCAGATTGAGGTGGGCGACGGGATTTTGCGGATCAAGCGAGACCGCCTTCTTGAATGCCTTCACGGACACTTCGGTCCCGCCGGTTTTTTCCTGCAAGATCCCGAGGTTGTTCCATAGAATTGCGACGTGCCGCCTGGTTGCGGACTCCGTGAGAATCGAGGAGGGCAGGTCCGTCAGTTTTGTTTCTGCCAGTACGACGTTATGTTTTTCAAGTTCCTCGTGAATGGCGCTCAGCAGTTCAAGATGTCTGGGAACCGGAATACTCACGGGATCGATTGTGCGAGGGCGTTTCCGTTCTATCTCGGACGTATTCTGTGGAGAGGCCACCGGAGTGGAGGCGTTGGACGGGTTTTCCTCGGCGACGATGTGCGGCGGGAGGGGCGCGGGGTCCTGAAAATACGTCGGTTTCACCTTCACTTGGTAGAAGATGAACAGGCCGATCACGACCGCCAGCGGTACCAGGATGTGTTTGATGTTGCGTCGATACATAGTGCTCCTTCTGTCCGTCCTACGCAAAATCACTCTAGCATTGAGCAGAACGAGCGCCAAGGAAAGTCAGAAAAGCCAGACACCGACGGGGCGTCGAAACGCGAGGTTCCCGCCCGGCCCCTCTCGTTGAGCGGCAGGGAGGGCTGTGGTACGATCCGAGCCCAGCATGTCACGACCTGATGGGCCCGATCCCTTCCAGGCCTTCCTTCAGCGTGTCGCCAGACCCCTCGAATTCGCCTGCCGTGATGCCGGTGCCCATCTGGCGACCGTCAAACACCTCGACCGGTTTGTCTCGGAGCAGGTCATCGGCGCCTTGAGTGAGCGGGTCTATCCGCGTGCGGTCGAAAATGACCTCCTGGTGCTTCGGAATCTTTTTGTGGATTTTCATACGGCGCTGACTCCGGTTGAACAGCAGGATCGGCTGGCCCAGGCCCTCGTCCTGCTTCGGCGGTTGCAAGGGAGCGTGGAGGAGCCCCATCGCTCCTACAGCGTACAGCTAGGGGGGCAATCAGCCCCTCAGGCCCGTCGGTCCCCTTCCCAGCAGCCTCTCTGGACTGTACCGATTCAGTTTGTCAAGGGGGTCGGCCCGAAACGCAGCAGCCTGCTGGACCGGTTGGGCATTCGTACCGTCGAACAGGCGCTCTGGACGCTACCTTGGCGGTACGACGATCGATCAGTGGTGACTCCTGTGGGGAAGCTCGTCCCGGGCGCGACCCAGACCATCTGTGGAATCATTGTGCATACTCAATTGACGCGTGCACGGTTTCGCCGGTTATCGATTCTCGAAGTGGACGTGCAAGATCAGACCGGTGTGGCGCACGCCGTTTTTTTTAATCAGCCTTATCTGTCGGACGTCTTGGTCGAGGGCCTGCGGGTGATGATGACCGGTCGTGTGGCGGCCGGCCGACGTGGGTGGATGGATCTGCGGCTGGAGGCGACCCAATTCGAACTACTTGGCGAAGACGATGAGTTGCTCCACGTCGGGAGGATTGTCCCGATCTATCATGAGACGAAGGGCTGGACCTCACGTCAGATGCGTGTGCTGGTCCATGGGTTGCTGGCCGAGCATGAGACCGATGCGGAAGAGGTGCTGCCGATTGCCCTACGAGCCCGGCATCGCTTGCTGCCAATCGGAGAGGCACTGCGGCAGGTTCACTATCCGTCGGCACAATCTGATCTTGACGTGCTCAATCGCGGCCTCTCGCCGGCCCATCGCCGGCTCGCCTTTGAAGAGTTGTTCCTCTTACAAACGGCCATGGCTTGGCGCCAACGGAACATCCACGAAGAGCGGAAACCGTTTCACATCAACCCGCACCCGCCGCACCTGACCGGTCTGGCCCGGCTGCTGCCGTTCAAACTGACCTCGGCGCAGGAACGGGTGTTCCGTGAAATTCAGGCCGACATGGCATCGTCCCGGCCCATGAACCGTCTGGTGCAGGGGGATGTCGGGTCGGGCAAGACGGTCGTGGCGCTTCATGCGTTGGTGCTGGCCTGTGGGGCAGGCTACCAAACGGCCCTGATGGCCCCCACTGAAATTCTGGCCGAACAGCATTACCTGAATCTCAAATCGACGCTTGAGGCCCTGGGACTGACGGTGGTGTTGCTGAAGGGCGGCGGCAAGGCAAAGGATCGGAAGGAGATGCTGAAGCGATTGGCGAACGGCGAAGCTCAGGTTGCGATCGGAACCCATGCCTTGATTCAAAAGGATGTCACCTTTGCCAATCTTGCGTTGGCCATCGTAGATGAGCAACACAAGTTCGGAGTGCTTCAGAGGAAAACCCTGCTCGACAAGGGCTATCGTTCGGATGTGCTCGTGATGACGGCGACACCGATTCCCCGCACCTTGGCGATGACCGTGTACGGCGATCTTGAGGTGTCGGTCATCGACATATTGCCGCCGGGCCGCAAACCGGTCCGAACGATGCTCTATAGCGAGGGGCAGCGTCGCAAGGCCTGGCAGTCGGTCGGCGATGAACTGCAGGCCGGTCGCCAGGCCTATATCGTGTATCCGCTGGTCGAGGAATCGGAGAAGGTCGATCTCAAAGCGGCGATCCAGGGGGCTGAACAACTCCAACGCGAGATCTTTCCCCAGGCACGCGTCGGGTTGCTGCATGGACGACTCTCGGCCGCCGAGAAGGAACAGACCATGGCGGCCTTCAAGGCGGGCACCATTCAGATTCTTGTCGCCACCACCGTGATTGAAGTAGGCGTCGATGTGCCCAATGCGACCGTCATGGTGATCGAGCATGCCGAACGCTTCGGGCTGGCGCAATTGCATCAGTTGCGCGGGCGTGTGGGGCGGGGTGCGCACCAATCCCTCTGTCTGCTGATGGCGAGTTACCTGCCGCGCGAGGGGCGATCCAGACTGGCGCGTCACGGGGCACCGGAACAGACTCTCTCCAATGCCCAACAACGCCTCCAGGCCTTGGTTTCGTCGAACGACGGGTTTGTGATTGCGGAGGAAGATCTCAAGATCCGCGGGCCCGGCGAGTTCTGGGGCTTGCGACAGTGGGGACTGCCGGAATTCCATGCGGCGAATCTCGTCCGGGACGTCGACCTCTTGGAGCAAGTCAGGCGGGAAGCCAAGGCGCTGGTGGCGCAGGATCCCATGTTGGCATCCCCGCAGCATCAGGCCTTGAAGGCGGCGATGTTGCGGCGCTGGCAAGGCAAACTGGCCTTGGGCGAGGTAAGTTGACCGTCATAAACCGGTCCATTCACGTGGAGGGTCAGTGATGGGACTTTTCCAACGATTGAGTCACGATTTGCGTGCTGGGTGGGTGACTGTGCGCCAGGGCACGGCTCAGGTCGCCACGCGTGCGATGGAAGAAGGCGAGTTGCTCCGGTACCGGTTGGAACTGCGCAAGCTCGATCAACAATTGGATGACCTGCATGCCGATATCGGCGAGCGAACTATCGAACTGCACGAACGCGGCGATTCACTGGACCGCATTCTGACGGATGGGGAAGTCGTCCGCCTGTTGGCTCAAGTGAAGGCGCTGCAGGAGGAACGCACGAAGCTCCTGTTGGAAATGAATGACATCGCAATCGATGGACCATGAGGAGCCCGTCATGACCGTCGGTTCTAGTTCGGCGCCGCTCATCCTGGCGGGAATCGATATCGGCACGTTGACCTGTCGTCTGCTGATCGCGGAGCGGCAGCCATCGGGTGGCCTGCGTGAGCTTCGCTCCGACCGTCGCATCCTGCATTTGGGCCAAGGTGTCGACCGGAATCGAGTCATCCGGCCAGACGCCATGCAACGGGTGATCGCGACCTTGCAGGAATGGCGGCACGCGATCAACGAACACCACGTCTCGGCGACCGCCGTGGTCGCGACCAGTGCGGTGCGCGATGCCTATAACCGGGAGGAGTTCCTCGGGTTCGTCCGGCAAGAAGTGGGGTTTGACGTTGAAATCATCTCCGGTGAAGAGGAAGCGCGCCGGACCTTGTTGGGCATCCGATCGGGCCTGCCCCCTGGTGTGAACGACATGTTGGCCCTCGACATCGGCGGGGGAAGCACGGAATTCATCCTGGATCGGCCGGCCCACTCTCCACTGGTGCGCTCAATCGACGTCGGGGTCGTGCGGTTGAGCGAACGGCTGCTGCATCACGACCCGCCGACTGGTGACGAAGTGGCGCAGGCGAGGGACTGGGTGCGGAGTGAGACAGCCGCGGCCCTGGCGGATATACCGAGGCGGGAGGGGCTCACCTTTGTCGGCACAGCCGGCACGATTACCGCGCTGGCCGCTATGGCGCAGCAGCTACCGACCTATGAGCCGGCCAGGATTCACAACTACATTCTCACGCTGGAAACAGTGACCGGGTTGGAGCAGCAGCTTCTGAGCCGCTCCAAGGCTCAACGGCAGGGGCTTCCAGGCTTGGAGCGTGGTCGAGAAGAGGTCATCGTCGCCGGCGCGATCATTCTCAGGACGGTGATGGAGACGTTGGGAACGGCGAAGGTTTTGGTGAGTGATTTGGGCTTGCGGGAGGGAGTGTTGATCGATTTGGCGGAGCGAATGAAGTCGAGCCGCACGAACAAGACCCAAGTGATCCAAAATTGGATTACTTCTGGGATAAAGGATTTTTACATTAGTTTTGAATTTGAATCGGCAAGGAAGTGGCCTGAATACAGCACATTTTTTTGCTATCAAGGTCTGGAAAAGATCTGTAAAGCATATATTCTTGCCCGTTCAGCATCAGTTTGGGAACACTTGCCGGAGGATCGCCGTTCTAAGAGAATTAACAAAATAGCCAAAGATTTAGGGCATGACCTGGAAAAGTTGCTGAGTTGTCTTCGATCGAGAGGCGTCCTACCGATAGCTCCGCCAAAGCAGGACCGAGGGCATGGCCAGAATAAGAAGTTCGAACCTTATTCTGAAGATGAATTGATTCGGATCCTAAAGGCAGCCTACATCGAAGCGCGATATCCGGTTCCAAGAAATGACAAAATACATACAAAATTTCCACGTTCGGAAAATCGTCGACCGGAAGATGGGCGACGATTTTCCCATCCACTCAAGGAAACAGCTCCAATCCAATATGCACGAAAGACTGCTTTGGCCATTGTGAAAAAAATCGAGGGAGATTTCTCAATTGAGTGCCGAAGAGACAAGGAGACCTTTTCCTATAAAATATCAAATGAAAGTTGGGAGAGATTTCAGAGGGTCTTTTTTCGTTTAGAGAGCAGCGGACGACCTTGTTGATTTTCTACTACGCATATCACCGAGCATCGTCCTTAGGATGTAAATCTACTTGATCGTGTGTGCGTGGTGTTGTCGCCTCCCTCTTGTCGCTCTGCGTGATGCGTCAAGTTCAGGGCCATCGGTTATGCCACGGCAGGGTCTTGCCAACGACAAACAGATAGCCGATAACCTGTGTCGCACTATTGAATTGACGGAGTTAGGATTAGTCTTGTGTCAGTCTGTCTTGCAGCAGCCAGGCAGATCCGAGGGCGATGCGTGGGCTTGAGTATGCGTTTGCAGTCTCCCTAGATGGAGCAACGCTTCTTACCGTTGCGAGTACCAACGAAGCCCGCTTTTCTGCTCGGTATAGGTGGGTTGGGGGGTGCCGCCCGGCTTTTCCAGCAGGAGTACCTTGAAGTCGACGAGTCCGAACCAAGCGGGATCGGCAATGTCGTGGTAGTGGCAGCCCTGTAGTTTGGGAAGCATGTCGCCCAGGGCCTTGTTCAGCTCGCTTTCCGTGTAGGCTCGTACGGCAAAATCTCGCCCCAGCCCCTGGCAAAAACGCTGAATCGTATAGGCTGCGCCCGTGCAGAGGACCTTCGTGTCAGGCTTGATTTGCAGGAACTGCGGCAGCGGCAGATACCGTTCCTGAAAGCCGAGCCAGCGGACGGCTTGTCGGAGGTGGCTGTACTGCACTTCGTATTCGGTGTGGTGGGGCAGTTTGACGGCAGCCGGCCAGCCTTCCTCAATGCCGAATTCCGTCAGAAACGCCCGCCCGCCTGGCTTGAGCACGCGCCACACTTCGGCGGCAAATCGGATCGGTCCCAAGTTAAAGATGACCTCCTCGGGGAGGTCGGCTTCCAGGGGGAGCCGAAGTCGCCTGATCCAGTCCAGTGCTTCCTGATGTTGGGCCGTCTCCCCGCGCCCGTCGGTGAGTTCCTCTCGGGTGAGCTTCACCGGCGTCATGTCCGCCATGTTCTCGTTGTCGATGATGAGGTCGACGGAATTGTCCTTGAAGGGCAGGCATTCGCCGTTGGCATGGGTGCCGGTACAGGTCCAGCCGGCGCTTGAGGCCCGCTTGGTTTGGAGCCGCAGGAACGGACGGGTGACGTCTAGGGAGACGTAATGAATACCTTGCCGCTCGAACGGCAGCAGCTCTTGCCCCAACTCCCGGGCGACATAGCCGAGGCCTCCGCCGATTTCGAGAATGACCTTCGGCTTAGGCTTGAACCAGCCCAAGCGCCGCAGTTGACGCATGAGGAGGCGACCGTACGTCGTGCCGCCGAGGGCCTCACAAGGTTCCCGGAAAAGGTGTGAGACCGTCGTTTCGATCAGGTCGAAGTGGCCGTCTTCCAGGTCGCTTTCCTTCAACTCGTGGATATGAAAATCCTCGAGATGTTCTTCCCCTTCGAAGTTTTGTTGTCCCGACCAGCCTTCGCGAATCTGCTGCAGGAGGAGATCCCACTTGGCTTTGTGGCGATGGCCGCCGGGCGGCTCGGTGCCGAAATAACAGAGCGAATAGTTCGGGGTGGACCATCGCGCCAAGTGCCAGGAGCCAGGCTGGCCGTCCGGACCGCAGACGCGGCTGCCGTACTTTTCAAGGAGCGCACCGACCGCAATGTGACCGTTCATGGAGGTCAGCATCTCGATGCCGGTCCGATTGAGGCGCACCAACGGAACATCGTCGTCGAGAGGGGCCAGCCACCATTCGTCGTACCCATGTTGGTAGGCGACCAGATCGGGAATGCGCCAAGCGAGCAGGCGAAGGACATCACCACTCAAGCTGAGAGGTTCTTGGACGGCTGCGGCGGCTTTCATCGATCTCGGCGATCCATGATGGAAGCCGCAGCCTACACGACGGCAGCCGCGACCTGCAAGAACCTCGGACCGGGCGGTGTTAGGTTTGCGAGGGCAACATAGGGGAGTCGGTCACGATGATGATACCGCGCATGATCGGGTGGATGCGACATTGGTAAGGGTACCGGCCCGGCGGCAGGTTGGGAATAGTAAAGCTCCCGTCCGGTTCCACTGCGCCCGAATCGAAGGCGCATCGGCCTCCCTCCTCGAAGCACCCGTCGTGGGTCACGGTGTGATGAGTGGGAGTCGGATTGTCGAACCGAATGGCCGCCCCGGCGGTGACCGTCACGGAAGCAGGCACATAGTAAGGAGATCCGCTATCCATGCTCACCTGGGCGGTGGGTGGAGTCGCGTGAGTCGGCCAGGCGGCCAAGGCGCCTGTCGCAATGAGAAACGAGAGCGCATAACGAGTCATGGAGCCTTCACCACATGTGTGAATAATGGATTCATTATACATAGAGACAGGGGGCGGGCGGAAGGATTCGCGGACGACTCCTTCCCGCTGTGATCGGGTGCGGCCCCATACGGTTGCATCGACCCGCCGGTTCATGCTAGATGGAGGCCGCTTTACCACCGACGTGCCAAGTTGAAGACCTGATGAGGAGGACGTGGAATGGCGAAGACACGCGTGAAAAAAAAGAGCGCTCCTGCTAAGGCAGCGCGGGTCCCCAAAGCCGTGAAAAAGGCTGCGAAACCCAAGAAGGCCGCGGCGACCAAGAAATCCTCGGCTCGTAAACCAGCCAAGGCCAAGAAGGTTGCGGCGAAGAAGCCCGCAAAGAAGATTGCCAAGCCCGCAGCCAAGAAACGGGCAACCGCCAAACCCACACGTGCGTCCAAGCCGAAACCGGCGGCGAAGCCTGCCAAGTCGTCAATGCAGCCGAAGCCCGCAGCGAAGGTGAAGGAGAAGGCCGCCGCTGCACCGGTCGCCGCCGCTCCAGAACAGAAGTCGGCGAAACCTGCTTTGGCCGAAGTTTCCAAGCCGCCCAAGGTCGAGGTGGAGCCGCGCGCGGTGGAATTGGATGAGGAAGACGAGTTGGCCGAGGACCTGGATGAGATGTCAGACGAGATGGAAGAGGAAATCGAGGACGAACTCGATGAAGAACTCGATCTCGACAGCGAAGATGACGACGTCGATTATCTGGAAAAGTCTGAGGATCTGCTCGACGATACCGACGAGTTTCGAAACAACTGAGAGAGTGGGGCGGCAGAGTCTCCGGATCGTGAGGGAGATGCCGTGCGACATCAGCGGCGGTTTGCGCCTTCGTGGGCTGACACGTCAATTCCTGCCGATGTACTGCTGTGGGCGGTCTGACCGCGCCACCTCCCCCTACCGCTGAATTCCCTTCTTCCTAGATCTCATGAGCCATTTTCTCTTTATCGCCGGCGCTCTGCGCGAACGAAGCTCCCAAGAAAGTGCGGAGTTACAGCTTGGCGCCGGGATTTGGGGGCTCTGTACGGCTCTGATACGGGACAACCTGCAAAAGTTCATCACGCTGGATTCCCGAGGGTTGGTGTACGTGCTGAAGGAGGGGATTTGCGCTGAGTTCGCGATCGTGTCGCCGGTTCAGCCCTTTCACGCGCTGGACGACTTACTGAAGGATGAGTTCAGGACCGAAGCCCGCTTTGGGTTTGTGCGGGTGACGCCGGTGCGACGTTGGCCGAGGCACGCGCTACGCGCGCATCAGCTGCTGCAAAACACCTTGGGCATTCAAGAACAGGCTGAGTTGACGCGGCGGCTCAGTCTCGGCATGCATCGGCTGGCGGAGGACGAGTACCGAGCACTCGTCGAGGGGTTGAACGGCGAGGGCTGACCGGGCTTTCGATCGAATGCGGGTGGCTAGCGGAGGGATTCGCCGGTCATCAGGTGGTAGGCCTCAGCGATCGTCCCGACCTCCTCGATCTCGACATTGAGATCCATGGCCAGTCGGTCGAGGTTCCAATGTGGACCATATCGTTGGCCGCTTGGAATCAAAATGGTACGGTATCCTTCCCTGGCGGCGGCGCGTACCTTGTCGGGAATGCCGCCGACCGGACCGATATCGCCGTCCCCGGTGACTGTGCCGGTCAGGGCGATGCCGCGCAAGAGCTGATCTCCCTTCAGCAGCGCCGCAAACCCGATAGTCATGACGGCGCCGGCGCTTGGCCCGTCACTGTTGATGGGAATGTAGGTGATACCGGTGGCCGTGACTGTTCCCGTTAGCTCGACCGCCTCGCTCTGCTCGAGCGCATAACGGAATGCCTGGACCATGGAGCTGAAGTTGGCCTGACCCAGTTGGATGTTGCCGCCTTGCCATTGAAGCACGATGGGCGAGGGGGTCGGCGAGTGATCCCATCGTAAGAGCAACACTTCGAACACGCCCTGATTGTTCGACTGGATTGCGGCGAGGATGGGAAGTTCGACGACGGTGTCCATTGCGGCACTTGGCGGTCCCGCTTGGAGCAGGGTGATGCAGAGCGCAAGGGCGCCGGCATGGCGAAGGCCTCGACCGTTCCAGGTTGCTCGGTTTCCGGCTCGCATGGGGCAAGTCTAACAAACGACCTTGTGGAGTAAAGTCTCCGTGAGAATTGTTTCCGTCATCGCCTGGGGCATCCTGCTACTCATTGTGGCGGACGCGGGGAGGGCATCTGCGGAATGCCGGGTCGAGAAGGGGTCGGCAGGGTCCGCGACCTTTACCGTGCATTTGAGTCAGACCTGCACCCAGGCGGAGCGCGAGGCTCAAGCTGTGTCGGCGCAGGAGTTGCTGCACGCACTGGCCTCCGGCAAGGGGATCGATCTCGCCGGGGCGGTGATTCAGGGAGACCTGTTTTTGGATGAACTGCCGTCGCAAAAGGCGGGGTCGCTCAAGGATTTGACGACGGAAGATCAACGGCTCTTGGAAGGGCTGGAGGGGCAGGAGGTCCATGTCATCCGTGGTCCGTTCGCGCTGAAGCATGTGTCGGTGAAGGGGCATATCCTCAATCGCCTCAAGCAGGGCTTCTTGTTGGTGACGGGTCCGGTCGTATTGACCGACACCCACTTCAACGGTGCGCTGGACCTGTCACGAACGGTGTTCCTCGGGGTGGTGGATGGGTCGGGGGCCACGTTCGACCAGGAAAGTTTTTTTGTGCAGGATCAATTCACCCAGGGCGCCATCTTTTCCGGCACGAAATTCGGTCCTCACGTTCGGTTTCACCGTTCCCAGTTCGGGGCCCCCGCCGTCTTTCGAGGCGCCAGCTTCAACGGATTGAGCGAGTTTCTGGAGGTCGTGTTCACGCAGGATGCAAGTTTTGCTCGAGCCACGTTCCACATGGGAACGGGATTCTCGGGGGCGGAATGTCGGGGCAAGTGCGACTTTTCAGGGGCACGATTCGATCGCGAAGCGTTTTTCTTGTTTGCTCGCTTTCACCGGCCGGTAACGTTTGCCGAGGCGCGTTTCGGCGGCCAGGCGGATTTTTCGGATGCGCTCTTCCTGGATAACGACGACCTTGCCGGCGCTTGGTTCGCTCGCCCGCCGCTCCTCACCCGCACCATTCGCCCCACGGCGGCGATGCCCGGCTCATCGAATGGCACCGCCTCGTCGCAAGCCGTGACGGTCTCCTTGTTTCTGGCCGCCCTGGGTCTGCTGCTCTACCTTCTGAAATCGCGATAACGACTTGCCTCACCACAACATATGGTTTTGACCTTGCCCGTCACCCCATAAGTTGGTATAAGATCCGAAATTTATCTAGGAAAGCACCTGGACCTGATGGACCAGACGGAACTGCCCTACCAAGTCAAGATCGAGAATTTCGAAGGTCCGCTCGATCTGCTGCTGCACCTCATCAAGAAAAACGAAATCAACATCTACGATATCCCCATCGCGCTGATCGCCCGGCAGTATCTGGATTACCTCTCAGTGATGAAGGAGCTGAATCTGGCGGTGGCGGGGGAGTTTTTGGTCATGGCCGCGACCCTGTTGCACATCAAATCTCGTATGTTGTTACCGGTGGAAGAAGCGACGGTGGACGAAGAGGAGGGGCCTGATCCACGAGAGGAATTGGTCCGTCGACTGCTCGAATACAAGCAGTTCAAGGAAGCGGCCTCGCAGTTGGATTACAAGGAACGCTTGTGGCGCGATGTCTTCCCGCGTGAGTCTGGGCCGCCGACCGATCTCAAGAAGGATGAGAGTCTGCTCGACGAAGTGTCGCTCTTCGATCTGGTCGACGCGCTGCAGGCGGTGTTGGCCAGACACCCCGGCAAACCCCTCATCGAAATCATTCCCGACAATCTCACGGTGCGGACCCGCATGAGCGCCATTATCGAGGCCTTGGAAGCGAAGGAGTCCATGCCCTTTACGGCCCTGTTCGAGGTGTCCAGCCATCGATTGGTGGTGATCGTGACATTCTTGGCGCTCCTGGAACTGATTCGCATCAAGGTCGTGCGGGTCTTTCAAGCTGAAACCTTTGGGAACATTCTCGTGTCGCGAGCGTTTTCGGCCGTCACTGAAGGAGATGTGGTGGAGGACTCTGAATGGAAGAACCTATGACTGTCGGCATCGAGGGGGCGATGGAGGAGTCTGCCGAGGCCAAAGTGGTGGCCGAGTCCGTGACTGCAGCTGCTGAGGAGGCCAGCGGAACGGTGATCCTTGAGGACGCTTCCGCCCCCGGAGAGGCGTCTACAGCCTCCGACTCAGTGTTGTCCGACGTACGCGCATTGAAAGGCATTCTCGAAGCCCTGCTATTCGTCACGACTGAACCGATTCCGACCGCGAAGTTCGTGTCTCTGCTTGGAGCGGTCACCCGGCAGGATGTCGAACGGACGCTGGCCGAGTTGAGCCGAGATTATGAGCAAGAAGGACGAGGACTCCAGCTGGTCGAGGTGGCAGGGGGCTATAGGCTGGTCACCAAAGGAGAATTTGCGCCGTGGCTCAAGCGCCTGGAGAAAACCAAGGCTCCCTCAAAGTTGTCTCGTTCCGCACTGGAGTCCCTGGCGATCATTGCCTATAAACAGCCGATCGTCCGTGCCGAGGTGGAGCAGATTCGCGGAGTCGAAACGTCGGGGGTGATCCGTACGTTGTTGGAGCGTAAGCTGGTGCGCATCGTCGGTCGGAAGGAGGAACCAGGACGCCCGATCATGTACGGCACCACGAAATTTTTCCTTGAACATTTTGGGTTGCGCGACCTGTCCCAATTGCCGCCGTTGAGGGAATTCAAGGAATTAGGCGAGGCCGAACAGGCGATACTGCCGATCGAGGAGTCGGTGGCGATCGGCGGCGCTGTCGAGCCATCGCCCCTGGCCGTCCAGGAGGAAGGCGGGCGCACAAACGGCGCATCGGATGCTCATTTCGAGACGTCCAACGGTGCGCCGACCGAGATTCCGGCAGAGACCGTGGGGGAGGCCGGCGCTGAGGAGGCTCTTGTGGTGGCGGACATCCAAGAAGAATCGTAACGAGACCACGCTCCGATCCTTCGACCAGTCACCCGCCCCAGCACGCCGTCCTCAGTAGCAGCCGATAGGAATAAATCCCGCCCCAAAGATCCGCGAGAGCGCCACGTACCGGGCGTTGTCGTAAAACGAGTAGCTTGGGGCATTCCGATATCTAGCCGTGGGGTCCCCGCCGTACGAGGGGTCGGTTCCGAAGAAGAACCCGCCACGGTTTTTCTGGTTCAGCTGAATCCATTCCCCGTACATGCTGCAGACCTCGGCCTGGACCGAGCCCCCGATCAAGTTCCCCGCAAACCAGTCTCGTCCCGAGTCCGGGACCTGTGTCAAATTCCGCAAGGCGCCGATGGGGGTATCGTAAGCAAAATCTCGCCCTCGTGGGCTCGGCTGGAAGGAGGGATGGCCGGGTGTCGGGGTATTGGGCAAGTCTGGCAGGGCAGGTGCGATGGACAGGGCTCGAAGTACCTTGGGCTGACAGCCCGGTCGCTCTTTATTAGTATAGAGGGTCGTGCCGTCTGGACCGGGACATTCCCACATTTCCACGGAGGGCGAGTCGTTCGCCTGCGCAACGGAACTGAAGGTGAAACCTGCCATCAGGGTAGCGAGCGCCAGTCTTGGGAGCCACATAATGCACCTCCAATTGATCATTGTACTGAGCGAAGTCACGCTGTTCCATACGTGAGAGTGCCGAGCCTATGCGATCCGTTGGAAATGCGTCCATCCGGCTTTGGAGGGATGAAGAGGGGGGCCAAGACCGACGACAAATCGAGTTGACCTCACCTTGACTCTCTTCTTTTCGCTTTGTTAGACTCCCCCATTCTAAGTTGTTGAAACATCCGCAAATCTCCACCAATCCCGTATCACGAGGAACACCATGATCAAGGCTTGGCTGCTCGACGAAATGTTTCGGTTTGACCGGCATCATCTCACGGTGGATGGAAGTCAGAGCGAATGGGGTGCCGGGGACTCGGTCGCCGAAGAGGAAGACCTGCCCCCCGCGCCGACCGGAGTGGCCGCAACGCCGGGCAGCGGTCGGGTCATGATCACGTGGGACCCGGTGCCGGACGCGATGTATTACAACCTCTATTTCATGACTACGAAGGGTGTGCAGATCAAGTTTTCCGAGCTCACCCGACCGATCGCCAGCGTCGACGATTTCAAGACCGTCATCGGTGTAACCAAGGAGAAGGGAACCTGCATCGAAGGCGCGCAGTCGCCGTTCATACACGACGATCTGGCGAACGGGACCTGCTATCACTATGTCGTCACGGTGGTCACGCAGAAGGGTGAAAGTCCCGAATCGCAAGAAGTGATGGCGATTCCGTCGCCCTATCTCATCGCGAAGATCATCGGCCAGGAAGGGGTAGAGGAGGGTGAGTTCAGTTCCCCCACCGGGATCGCGCTGGACAAGGACGGCAACATGTATGTCGCCGATACGGACAACCATTCGATTCAGAAATTCGATAAGGACGGGAAGTTCCTGGGCCGCTGGGGCGGAGAAGCCAGCAGTGCGGAAGGCAGCTATTACTATCCGCGAGGCCTTACCACGAATGCCGACGGGCATGTCTATGTCGCAGATACCGGTAACAATCGCGTGCAACGGGTGGACGGCGACGGGAATCCCATGAAGACCTGGGGCAAATTCGGATTCGCCTGGCGCGGCGCCGACATGAACAAGTTCGACGCGCCGTGGGGCGTCACGACCGACCAGGACGGCAACATCTACGTGACCGATACCAACAACGCCCGCATTCAAAAGTTTAAGGGCGACGGCACGCCGCTGTTGAAGTGGGGGCGGGACGGGAGTTTCGACGGCGCATTCTTCTTTCCGCGCGGCGTGGCGGTGGACTTCGTGGGCAACATCTTCGTGGCCGATGAAGGCAACAACCGGATCCAGAAGTTCGATACGCGTGGAAGCTTCCTAACCAAGTGGGGGCGAGAGGGCAGCGGACCGGGCCAATTCAAGGCCCCCTGGGGTGTGACGTGCGACGCCGTCGGGAATGTGTATGTCGTGGATCAGGGCAACCATCGTATCCAAAAGTTCGACGGCAATGGTACCTTCCTGTGCGCCTGGGGTAATCGCGGCAAAACCGAGGGCCAACTGAACTTTCCGTCTGGGGTCGCGGTCGACAAAGAGGGCGCGGTGTATGTCGTCGATAGCGGCAACCATCGCGTCATTAAGTACATCCCGACCGAAGAAGAGCTGAATCGGGGCAAGGCCGAGCATGAGCGAGCTCAGGCGGCCGGTGACCATCCGGCTCCGCGCAACTTGGCGGTGAAGGCAGGGGACACGGAAACCTTCCTGAGCTGGATGGACGTGCCGGGGGCGGTGTCATACAACCTGTACTTCCACACGTCGCCGAATGTGACCAAGGAAGGAGGCACGAAAATCGAAGGGGTCGCTAGTCCCTACAACCACACCGGCCTCACCAACGACCAAGCTTATCACTACGTTTTGACTGCGGTGTATGAGGATGAGACGGAAAGTGCCCTCTCCGAAGAGGTGTCGGCGACGCCGGTCTTGATCGACATCACGGCGCCGCAAAATCCCTATGCGGTCGTCAATCACGGCGCCTTCATGACGAACTCGCCGGAAGTCGTAGTCACGATTTCCGCCACCGACCTCGATACCGGAGTCGCAGCGTACTACATTTCCGAAAATCCCATGACGCCGATGGCCGGGACACCGGGGTGGGTCGAGGTCGAACCCGCGATTAAGTTCGGGGCGACCATTCCCTTCATCCTCTCGCCGGGCGACGGCCAGAAGACCGTCATCGTGTGGTTCAAGGATGCCGGCAACAATATTTCTACGCCGGCCAGCGCTTCCATTCTGGTCAATACGTCGGGCTACCTCTGCGTGTCGAAGTGGGGTAAACCGGGACGCGGCGCATCCCTCCTGCACGGCGGCGAATTCATGGCGCCGATCTACGGGTTGGCGATCGATCAGCAGGGGTCCATCTTCGTCGTCGACAACGGCAACAACCGCATTCAGAAGTTCGATCCCAACGGGAATTTCATTATCCTCTGGGGGAGCTTCGGGTCGGCCAACTCCAACTTCCATAACCCGACCGGCATCGCCTGCGACGCCAAAGGCGACGTCTACGTGGTGGACACGAACAACCACCGGGTTCAGAAGTTCGACGGCAAGTTGGGCGGCTATCTCATGAAGTTCGGTTCGCGCGGCAACGGAGAGGGACAGTTCAACGCGCCGTGGGGGATCGCGATCGACCGGGTGCGCGGGTACGTCTATGTCGTCGATAGCGCCAATTTCCGGGTGCAAAAGTTCGATATGCAGGGCGAATTCATCATGGCCTGGGGGAGCTTCGGCAATGGTGACGGCCAATTCTACTTCCCGCGCGGCGTGGCCGTCGATCAGAGCGATGGTACGGTCTATGTCGTCGATATGGGCAACCATCGCATTCAGAAATTCGATACGAGCACAAACGTCTTGCCGCAGTTGCTGACCAAGTGGGGAGGCAGCTCGGAAGCTGGGCATGCGAGCAGCCCGCAGGCCCAAGAGGCTGGCCAGTTGCGGTCACCGTGGGGCATTGCGGTCGATGGCCAGGGAGACGTGTATGTGACCGATACCGGCAACCATCGCATCGAAAAGTTCGATCGCGAGGGCAACTTCATCGCGCAGTGGGGAGGGTTCGGCGCCGCGCAGGGGCAGTTCAATTTCCCTTACGGGATTGCGGTGGATGCAAGGGGCAGCGTCTTTGCCGTCGACAGCGGCAACACCAGGGTGCAGCAGTTCATGCCCGCCGAAGAGGGGAGCGAGCGGCTCCAGGAAGAGGCGGAAGCGGTCGCGGAACTGGGACAGGTCGAGAAATCCACGAAGGTCTAGCAGGCAGCGGGCAGGAAGCCCGGGAGGGGGTAGGGAGCGATGTTGGAAAAGGAGGTCCGGGTCGGCTTGACGTATGACGATGTCGTGCTCGTGCCGGCCAAGTCGCATGTGCTTCCGAGCGAGGTCGACACGAGGACGCGCGTATCTCGGAACATCGTCCTGAACATTCCCATCGTCAGCGCGGCTATGGACACTGTGACCGAAGCTCGATTGGCGATCGCCATGGCCCAGGAGGGCGGCATCGGCATCGTCCATCGTGTGCTCTCTCCTGCCGACCAGGCGGCCGAAATCGACAAGGTCAAAAAATCCGAAAGCGGGATGATCCTCGATCCCATCACGATTTCGCCGGATCAGACCATTCGTGATGCCCACGAGTTGATGGCTCGGTATCGGATTTCCGGTATTCCCGTCACCAAGGGCAGCAAGTTGGTGGGCATCTTGACCAATCGCGATTTGCGATTCGAAACCAGGATGGACATGAAGGTGTCTCAGGTCATGCGCCGCGACAAACTCATCACGGCGCCGGAGGGCACCAGCCTGGAAAAGGCCCGGGAAATTTTGCACGAACACCGGATTGAAAAGTTGCCGGTCGTGAACAAGCAGTTCGAGCTGAAGGGGCTGATCACGATCAAGGACATCGAGAAGCGGATCAAGTATCCGAATGCCTGCAAGGATTCCCACGGTCGGTTACGGGTCGGCGCCGCCTTGGGCGTCGGTCCCGAGACCCCTGAACGGGTGGCCTTGTTGGTCAAGGCCGGGGTGGATCTGGTCGTGGTCGATACCGCGCATGGGCATTCGCAGGCGGTCTTGGAGACCGTCAAGCTGGTCAAGAAGGCGCATCCCAGACTCGATGTCGTCGCCGGCAACATTGCCACCGCGCAGGCGGCAAAAGATTTGGTCAAGGCAGGCGTAGATGCTGTGAAGGTGGGAGTCGGGCCCGGTTCGATCTGCACCACGCGTATCGTGTCCGGTGCGGGCATGCCTCAATTGACTGCCATTGCAGACTGCGCCAAGGTGCTGGCCGGCACGGGCGTGCCCGTGATCGCGGACGGCGGCATCAAGTACTCCGGGGACATCACCAAAGCCCTCGCAGCTGGTGCGTCCTCGGTCATGCTGGGGAGCTTGTTGGCGGGGACGGAGGAATCTCCCGGCGAAACCGTGCTCTATCAGGCACGGACCTACAAGGTCTATCGCGGGATGGGCTCGATCGGCGCCATGGAGCGGGGAGGCGGCGACCGTTACGGGCAGGGCGGCCGGCCGGCCAAGAAATTGGTGCCGGAGGGGATTGAAGGCCGTGTTCCCTACAAGGGCCCGCTGGCCCCCCATCTTTACCAGTTGGTCGGGGGCGTCAAGTCGGGCATGGGGTATTGCGGCTGTAAGACCATTCCCGATCTGCAGCAGAAAGCAACCTTCATTCGACAAACGTTGGCCGGGCTGCGCGAAGGGCACGTGCACGACGTGATCATCACCAAGGAAGCGCCCAATTATCGCACCGATTGGGAATAATCCCGCGTGATGCGTTCCTCGCGAAGCGTTTCTCGCACGGTAAATCCCCTCACGAGACGAACGATCACCCACGCCTGACGAGATACGATCTCATGGAACTTTGGCACGACAGAATCCTCGTTCTGGATTTCGGCTCGCAATATACCCAATTGATCGCACGGCGCATCCGCGAAGTGCAGGTCTATTCACAGATCCTGCCCTGCACGGTGTCGCTCGCCACCATCTTGGCCTATCGCCCCAAGGGGATTGTGTTGTCGGGCGGGCCCTCCAGTGTGTATGCCAAGAAGGCCCCGTCGGTGCCAAAGCAGCTGTTCGAGCAGGGTATTCCCATTCTCGGTATCTGTTACGGAATGCAGCTCGTGACGCATCTTGAGGGGGGAGAGGTCGGAAAGGCGCCGCATCGGGAATTCGGCCGTGCCGACCTGACGCTGGATGATCGGTCTGATTTGTTCAAGGGGATCGGGACTCGCGGCTCGACGGTCGTGTGGATGTCGCACGGCGATCGCATTGAGCGCATGCCGCCGGGTTTCCGGTCGATCGCCCACACGGACAACTCACCGGTGGCCGCCATGAAGCGGCACGACGCCAAACAGCGGGTCTATTGCCTGCAGTTCCATCCCGAAGTCGCACATACCCCTGAAGGTGCCGCGATCCTCAAGAACTTCGTCTATGGCATTTGCGGCTGCAAGCCGACTTGGACCATGCGGTCCTATGTCGACACGGCGGTGGAACAGATCCGCCAACAGGTTGGGAAGGATCGGGTCCTGTGCGCCTTGAGCGGTGGGGTGGACTCGTCTGTGGCCGCGGCGTTGACTCATCGCGCGATCGGTGACCAACTGACCTGTGTGTTCGTCGACAATGGCGTCTTGCGGAGCGGCGAACGGGAACAGGTGGAGAAGACCTTTGCCGCGCACGAGCATCTCAACCTGCGGGTCGTGAACGGGTCAGCGCAGTTCTTGGCCGCGCTCAAGAATGTCACGGATCCAGAGCGCAAACGCAAGATCATCGGTCGGCTGTTCATCAAGCTGTTCGAGGCAGAGGCGAAAGGCCTTACCGGCATCAAGTATTTGGTCCAGGGCACGCTGTATCCCGACGTGATCGAAAGCGTGAGTTTCAAGGGACCTTCGGCAACGATCAAAACACATCATAATGTCGGTGGGTTGCCGACCAAGATGAAGCTGAAGCTGGTCGAGCCCTTGCGGGAATTGTTCAAGGACGAAGTGCGGGTGTTGGGGCAGGAGCTTGGGTTGCCCGATGCCATCATTTGGCGACAACCCTTCCCGGGGCCGGGACTGGCCATTCGTATCCTGGGCGCGGTCACGAAAGACCGGCTTGCCATTCTCCGGGCGGCGGAATCCATCGTCGATCAAGAGATTCGGAGCGCGGGATTGTACCGCGAGATCTGGCAGGCCTTTGCGGTGCTGCTCCCGATCCGCACCGTGGGGGTCATGGGCGACCAACGGACCTACGAACATGTGGTGGCGATTCGCGCCGTGACCAGCCTTGACGGGATGACCGCCGATTGGGCCAAGATTCCCGCGGATGTGCTGGGTCGCATGTCCAACCGCATCATCAACGAAGTGAAGGGCGTGAACCGCGTCGTATACGACATCAGCTCGAAACCGCCTTCAACCATTGAGTGGGAGTAGGGTGTGACGGGAAGAGGGATCGCAACGAAGAGACGATGAACGTCCGATTGCAAAAACTCATCGCGGGAACCGGAATCGCGTCGCGGCGTAAGGCGGAAGAGCTGATTATCGCCGGACGGGTCACGATCAACGGGCAGGTTGTCCGTGAGCTGGGGACGAAGGTCGATCCCGAGCGCGACCACGTGAAAGTGGATGGGAAGCACCTGCGCGCGGCGCAGCCGTATGTCTACCTGATCCTCAACAAACCCAAGAACGTCATGTCGACGCTGGATGATCCCGAGGGAAGGCCCACGGTGAAGGACTACCTGCACGGCGTGACGGTGCGGGTGTTTCCGGTCGGCCGATTGGACTTCGACAGCGAAGGACTGATGCTGCTGACTAATCATGGAGACCTGGCTCAGGCGCTGCTTCATCCGCGGTACCACGTGCCCAAGACCTACTTGATCAAGGTGAAAGGCGTCCTCGACGATGCCAAGATCGACGCGCTGGAACGCGGCGTCAAACTTGAGGACGGCTACACGGCGCCGGCCAAAGTGGTCAAGGTCAGCAAGGCGGAAAGTAACTCCTGGCTGGAGGTCACCATTCATGAGGGACGCAAGCACCAAGTCAAACGCATGATCGAAGCGGTCGGCAGTTCGGTGATCAAGTTGACGCGCATCCGCATGGGGCCTCTTCTCTTAGGCGACTTGGCGCCAGGGGCCTATCGCTTCCTCACCGACCGTGAGGCCAACCGTCTACGCGAGCTGGTCGAGGACCGCATCACGAGAGTTGAACGACCGGGATTGGATGCATCCGGAAAACCTGTTCCCTGGACGGCCCCTCAGCAGCCGGCCCCTCCTCGACCGCCAAAACCGGCGCGGACCGGGCGGGGGCCGAAAGCGTCGGGGCAGCCGGCCCCTGGGAGACGGACGAGGACAGTCGGTCCAGCGGGCCTGCGCTCGAAGCGGAGCGGGGTGACGGATGCCAGCCGAGGACGACGTACGACCGGCGGACGGGCCAGAGAGGGAACGCGGAGACGACCATGAAGATCAGGACGCATCGATGCGGAGAATTGACCAAGGCCAACGTCGGCCAGCAGGTCGTATTGAACGGGTGGGTACAGCGACGCCGCGATCACGGGGCGGTGTTGTTCATCGATCTGCGCGACCGGACTGGGTTGACGCAGATTGTCTTCAACGCCGAGCGGAATGCGGCGGTCCATCAGGCGGCACAAACGTTGCGGAGCGAATGCGTGCTGTCGATCAGCGGACAGGTCATGGCGCGCCCTGAGGAATCGCGCAATCCAAACCTGTCGACGGGGGAAATCGAAATTTTCGTCGACACCCTTGATCTGCTGAACGAGGCCAAGACGCCACCCTTCATGATCGAGGACGACCTCGAGATCACCGAAGCCCTGCGTCTGAAATACCGGTACCTCGATCTACGGCGCCCGAAGATGCAACGGCTGCTGGGCCTGCGCCACGGCATCATGCAGGCCGTGCGGGCGTTTCTGAATGCCGAGCAGTTCTTGGAGGTGGAAACACCGGTCCTCACGAAGAGCACACCGGAAGGGGCGAGAGATTACCTGGTGCCCAGCCGGGTGAATCCAGGAATGTTCTTCGCGTTGCCCCAGTCGCCGCAGCTCTTCAAACAGGTGCTGATGGTCAGTGGGGTCGACCGCTACTACCAGATTGCCCGCTGCTTCCGGGATGAGGACCTACGCAACGATCGCCAGCCGGAATTTACCCAGATCGATCTGGAAATGTCCTTCGTCGACCGCGAACAGGTCATGGCCTTGATGGAGCGGATGATCGTTTCGGTGTTCACGCAGGCCGGGGGGGTGGAGCTACCCACGCCGTTCCCTCGCATGACCTACGCGGAGGCGATGGGGCGTTATGGGTCCGATAAGCCTGACCTCCGGTTCGGCATGCCGCTGTATGACGTGACGGCCTTTGCCGCTGCGAGCGAGTTCAAGGTGTTCAAGGACGCCGCTACCAAGGGAGGGCTCGTCAAGGCGTTGATCGTGACCGGCGGGGCTTCCATTGCGCGGAGCCGCATTGATGCGCTGGGCGAGACCGCCAAGAGTTTCGGCGCCAAAGGGCTGGCCTGGTTGAAGCTCACGCCGGAAGGCCAACTGGAGTCGGTGATCGCCAAGTTCCTCGACGCCAAGGCCTTCGCGGCCGCGCTGCCAGAGGCGAAACCGGGCGACTTGGTCCTGTTCGGCGCAGACAAGCCGGCGATCGTGCACGATGTGTTGGGCCGGATCAGGCTGCTTCTGGGCGAGGAATTGAATCTGATCGACAAACAGGCCTGGAAGCCCCTGTGGGTGACGGAGTTTCCCTTGCTGGATTATTCTCCGGAGGAGAAGCGCTACGTCTTCATGCACAATCCTTTTGCCGCCCCCATGGACGAAGACCTGCCGTTCCTCGATACGGACCCATTGAGGGCACGGGCGAAGGCCTACGACCTCGTGCTGAACGGGAGCGAAATCGGCGGCGGGAGCATCCGCAACCACCGGAGCGAGATTCAGCTGCGTATTCTGGATCTGCTGGGGATCGGCAAGGAGCAGGCGCAGGCCAAGTTCGGCTTCCTGCTGGAAGCGTTGGAGTATGGCGCCCCGCCCCATGGCGGGATCGCGTTCGGCCTCGACCGATTGATCATGTTGTTGGGCGGAGCCGATTCCATCCGCGACGTGATCGCCTTCCCCAAGACGCAGCGGGCGCAATGTCCGTTGACCGAGGCGCCCTCCAGCGTGGCGTCAGACCAATTGAAGGAACTGCGCATCAAGCTCGACCTCGTGGAATAGGGAGTCCATCGCGCGTGGCCGGCAACACCTTCGGTAGGCTCTTTACCGTGACCTCGTTCGGCGAGAGTCACGGCCCGGCGATCGGTGGCGTGGTCGATGGGTGCCCGCCTGGTCTCGCCCTTAGTGCGGCGGATATCCAGCAGGATCTCGATCGGCGCAAACCCGGCACTTCCCGCCACGTCACGCAACGGCAAGAATCCGATACGGTCGAAATCCTTGCAGGGGTTTTCGAAGGCCGGACCACCGGTACGCCGATCGCCCTGTTGATCCGTAACGAAGACCAGCGTAGCCGCGACTACGGCAATCTCATCGACACCTTCCGGCCCGGCCATGCCGATTATACCTACTGGCAGAAATACGGCATCCGCGACCATCGGGGAGGTGGGAGGGCCTCGGCGCGGGAAACGGCGGTGCGGGTAGCGGCCGCCGCGATTGCGAAGAAGTGGTTGCAAGAGAGGCATGGCGTTCTCATCCGCGGATACCTTAGCCAACTGGGGCCGATTGACGTACCGTTTCGGAGTTGGGACGCCGTCGGGAGGAACCCCTTCTTTGCCGCCGACGCCGAGGTGGTGGGCCGGCTCGAATCCTTTATGGATGAGCTGAGAAAGGCCGGCGATTCCGTGGGGGCCAAGGTCACGACCGTGGCTGAAGGGGTCCCGGTGGGGTGGGGGGCGCCGGTCTATGCGAAATTGGACGCGGATCTCGCGGGAGCCATGATGAGCATCAACGCCGTGAAGGCGGTGGAGATCGGCGCGGGTTTTGCCTCGGTGGCTCAGCGCGGCTCTGAACACGGCGACGAACTGACGCCGGAGGGGTTCATCACGAACCATGCCGGCGGGATCCTCGGTGGCATTTCTACGGGCCAGGATGTGGTCGTCACGATCGGCATCAAGCCCACCTCGAGCATTCGTATTCCACGCCGGTCGATTGATAAGGAGGGCCGTCCCACGACGGTCGAAACCAGCGGCCGCCATGATCCCTGCGTCGGGATCAGGGCCACGCCGATCGCTGAAGCCATGATGGCCCTCGTCCTGATGGACCATGCGCTGCTGCATCGGGCGCAAAACGCCGATGTGTCCACGTCGACTCCCAAAATTCCCGGCTCAATGCGGTGACCCGGCTTCCCTTCGGTCCATGACGATCCTCGAACTCAACCAGGCCACCGTATATCGTGGGGATGCGCTGGTGTTCGATGGGTTGTCGCTGGTGTTGGAGGAGAAGCAGCAGACCGTCATCCTCGGTCCGAACGGAGCCGGCAAGTCGACGATCCTCAAACTGATCGCCGGTGAACTGCACCCGGTTCCCAAAGAGACCCCCTCCCTCCGCGTGTTCGGGGAAGACCGATGGAACGTGTGGGACCTGCGCAAGCGGCTCGGTGTGGTGTCGCATGATCTCCAACATCGCTACATGGACCATGTGCGGGGGCTGGATGTCGTGCTCTCCGGGTTCTATGCTAGTATCGGGACCTATCGGTACCAGGAGTTCAGCGAATCCCATCTGCTGCGGGCCGGGCGGTTGCTGGATGAATTGGGTGCCGGGAATCTAAAGGCACGATCGTTCGGTGAGATGTCTACGGGTGAGCAGCGCAGGGTCCTGCTGGCGCGGGCCCTCGTGCATGACCCGGGAGTGCTGGTCTTTGATGAGCCCACCAGCGGACTCGATCTCCAAGCCTGCTTCCATTACCTGGCGCTCTTGAGGCGGTTGATCGCGCAGGGCAAGACCATCATCTTGGTCACCCACCACATGCACGAGATTCCGCCCGAGGTTTCGCGGGTGATCCTGCTGAAGGCCGGGCGTATCATGGCCGACGGTGACAAGGCTCACGTCTTGACACAGCAGCGGCTGAGCGCACTCTTCGACGTGCCGCTCCAACTGGTGCAGGCGAGCGGCTGGTACCAGGCCCTGCCTGCGTAGGAACTGAGAGCCTACCCTCCGCCCAGCGTGACGGTGAAGGTGAGGGCGGCATCGAGACGACGGACCTTGACGCGGACCTGTTGGCCGGGACTCGTGCGCTCAATGAGATAATTCTTCAGATGGGCCGCGTCGTCGATCTCGGTGTCATCCACTGCGATGATGACATCATGCTTCTGAATCCCCGCCGACTTGGCCGGTTCCGATACATCCTTGACTGCCATGCGCCACTTCGTGCCGTCCCGTACGGCCGCCATTTGAATGCCCATCTTGGAGAAGGTCAAGGGTTTCCCTTCCAGCGCCGCGTTCACGATCCGTTCAGCCAGCAGTGCGGGAATCGCAAAGGCCATTCGGCTGCAGCGGGCGGTGGAGTCATCCCGTTCGGTTTGAATGATCGCATGCATGATGCCGACCACTTCACCGCGCTCATTGTAGAGCCCGCCGCCAGAGTTGCCGCTGCAGGCGGCGACGTCGGCTTGAAGGAGTCTTGTGTCGACCGTTTGCAGGAACGTGCTGGTGTTGCCGAGGTGGCCGAACGACATCGTCGGGCCCCAGCCCATGGGATACCCGACGGTAAAGACTTCCTGGCCTGGTTGGACGTCACCGGCCGCGAAAGCCGTGCCGACCGCCACCTTCGCGCGATGGGCCTCGGCGACGCGGTAGACCACCACATCCATGAAGGCGCTGTCTCCGACTAGATCGGCCGGTAATTCGTGGAGATCGGTCGTCAGGATCCGAATCTGTTTCGGAATGACGCTGCCGGTGGTGGGATCGTTTTTCTCCGCAGCGTGGCGGGCCGTGACGATGTATCCGTCACGCAGGTGAAACCCGGTGCCACGCACGAGGATCCTGCCGGGCTTGTCGGGGGTTCGTTGATCCTGAGTGTCTTCCAGGACGCCGATGGTGGCCTGTTTGGCGCGTTCGAGGGCGGCAGCATCGAGGGCCGCTACATCCGTAGCCCACGGGCCTGACATTAGATTGAGACCGGCAAGGAGAGCAAGGGAGCAGCGGATCATTGCGGCTGGTTGCGCGACTGTTGAACAACTCATACGCACGTCGGTCCTTTCGTAGGGATTCGTCGATTCGACAGTATAATCCAGAGGTGCGGTCGGATGGAACGTGCCTATGGGCGATCCAGACTCCAAGCTTCCGCGGTCATGGTATCCGATCTTGCCGTCGGCTATACTGCCCGATATGGCGTTCTTCTTGTCCTTGCTCCTGTTGCTGCCGGTCGTCATGTCCGGCTGCGCCACCACCTCCGTCGTTCCCGACGCGCTTCAACCACAGATCGATCGAACCGGCACCTTCCCGACGGTATGGGAGTCGCCCGACGCCTATCGAGGCAAGGTGGTGGTGTGGGGTGGCGAGGTGTTGAAGACGAAAGCCCTTCAGGGTGGGACGCAGTTTGAGGTCTTGCAGTTGCCCTTGGATGAAGGCGACGCGCCTACGGCACAACGCACAGCGTCGCGGGGGCGGTTCTTTGCCTGGCAGCGAGAGTTTCTCGATCCGGCCACGGTCACCGACGGTACCAGGGTCACGATCGTCGGTGAGGTGACAGGTGCGGCCGTCGACAAGTTGGATGAGGCGGACTACCGTTACCCCACCCTGGAAGTCATACATCTGCATCGCTGGGAGCCGAATCAGCTCGATGAGCAGCGCATCCCGGGACCCTACTGGGGTGTGTTCGGCGGGTTCGGGATCGGCGGCGGTGGGAGGATCAGAAGCGGCGAAGTAATCGGCATCGGATTTTAGTTGTCGGCAAAGGTGTCGCAGACAGCGGGATCGCCGGATTGCAGACCCCGTCGCAGCCAGGTCATGCGTTGTTCGGACGAGCCATGGGTCCAACTTTCTGGCTGCACGTAGCCCTGCCCCAGCTTCTGGAGCCGGTCGTCGCCGATCGCGGCTGCGGCGCGCAGCCCTTCTTCGAAGTCGCCAGGCTCGATGAGGTTCCGATCCTGACGTGCATGGTAGCCCCAGACTCCGGCGAAACAGTCGGCTTGTAGTTCCATCTGCACAGAGAGGGCGTTGCGCTCGACGATGGAACTCCGTTGTTGGAGGCGGTGGACTTTCTCTGCGATGCCGAGCAGGTTTTGGACGTGGTGACCGATCTCATGGGCGATCACATAGGCCTGAGCAAAGTCACCCGGAGCACCAAGCCGCTGTTCCAGTTCTTGGAAAAAAGAAAGGTCCAAATAGACCTTGCGGTCGCCCGGGCAATAAAACGGGCCGACAGCGGATGAGGCCGTGCCGCAAGCGGATCGAACCGCACCGGTGAATAGCACCATCTGCGGATCGCCATAGGGGCGTCCTACCTTCGGGAGCAGTGCCCGCCAGGTGTCCTCCGTGTCCGCGAGAACAACCGACGCGAAGGCTCCGAGCTTGTCCCCTGGTGGCCCGGTCGGTCCGCGCTGGTCGCTATCGGTGGAGACGGTCATGTTCTGTACGCCGCTCAGCAGGTTGAGAAGCGTCAGTGGATTGGTGCCGGTCAGCGCGCTGATGGCGAGCACCAGAACGAGCCCACCCAACCCAATGCCCGTTCCAGCCCTTGCCGGTCCCCACCCTCGTCGATCTTCGATGTTCCCGCTCTGCCGTTGGCCTTCCCATCGCATGACCGATCTCCTCCGTGCGAGATGAGGTGCCTTCCGTAGGATCAGGCTGATGGATGCGCGAGGCCAAGTCAAGCAGCGCCGCTTGGCCATCGGCTGAGGGGCACGGCTGCTCCCATCGGCATTGGCAGGCTGGACAGGCGAGAGGATGGTTCGTTACACTTCGCCCATGTCCACGCCTCAGTCTCGTGTCTCCCGCTTGTATCTGCCCTCGCTGGTCTTTAGCGGCCTGAGTTTGGCCCTCTCTTTGGCCGGATGCCAGGCTACGACGGTGGGCTTACCGCCCAGCGCGAATCTGAAACCGAGCCTAGCAGCACCCGAATGTCCGAAACTCGGTGGGATCTACGAATTGCAGGGGGAGCCCTTACCGGGCACGATGGATTTTTACCGCGACCGGAGCAATCGCCTGACCCTCAATGCAATGTTAGGAGTTTCGGCGCCGGCGGAGCTCGTGCAGGATGCCGCACGGGTCGAGGTGCTTCAGGACGATACGTTGGAACTTGTCAACCGGCATGGAGGGGCGATTGCCGCCCATCAATTGGATCTGCAGCCGGAGGATCGAGTGACCTGCAGCCGCAACCACATTTCAATCCGACGCACTCGGTTCGAGGGCGGCGAGGTTCCAGAACCGCTGCGGAACATTTCCGACATTGCGCAGGAGCTGACAGTAGAGAAGGATGGCACGTTGCTGGTGTGGATGCGTATCCGGTCCAAGAGTAAATCGGCCTTCTTTACCACTCCGGTTCCCCTTGAAGAGTACGCGGCCCGCTTCAGACGCCTCGACTGACAACACGAGTGTGCAGGGCCGAGTCTTTCAATCATCGGCGGATCCATTCACACAGCCACCGGGTTCACCGCTTCTGTGCCACGGTCACTCATCGTCACCGCGCGTGAGGAGGGCGCAGTCACTATGATGCGATCAGCGAGCCGGACCCTTGCCTTCAACAAGCCCTACGACGTGTTGCCCTGTTTTACCGATTCCGATGGACGCACGACCCTGGCCGAGTTCATCCGTGTCCGGGGCGTGTATGCCGCCGGGCGGCTGGACCGGGACAGCGAAGGTCTGCTCTTGCTGACATCCGACGGCGCATTGGCTCACGCGATTACCGATCCTCGGCATTACCTTCCAAAGGTCTATTGGGCTCAAGTCGAGCGGATCCCGGATGACAGGGCATTGGAGCATCTGCGCCAGGGAGTCCTGCTGAACGGCAGACGGACGAGGCCTGCGCAAGCGCATGTATTGACGGCGGAGCCACGGTTACCTGATCGACCGGTCTCGATCCGGTTTCGAAAACACGTTCCGACCGCCTGGCTCCAGCTCACGTTGTACGAAGGAAGGAATCGGCAAGTGCGGCGTATGACCGCTGCCGTGGGGCATCCGACGCTACGGCTGGTGAGGGTCGCCATCGGTCCGATCGCCTTGGGGGGGCTTTTGCCAGGACAATGGCGTGAGTTGACCAGGGAGGAGGTCACCGGGATTGTTCAGGCCGGCCAGTCCGGACCGCAGCGCGAATCCGGCAGGAGGGTACGAACATGATTCCGGCAAGGGGCGGCACACCGAGGAACGGGCGAGTCAGCCGTGGTCCTGACATCGGCCGTCGTAGGATGATGCGGGAACTCGCGGCTGTTGTACTGTTGGCGATGGAGAGTGTCTGGCGGCTCGGAGAGACTCGAACTGCCTCGGCGGTGCCGACGGGAGAGCGGCTCGACCGAGATATAGCTGAAGGCTTCATGCGGCGGGCGATCGAGCTGAGCCGTCGAGGCATGGAGTCAGGGGATGGCGGCCCATTCGGTGCTGTGATTGTGAAAGACCGTATGATCGTGGGCGAAGGATGGAACCGCGTAGTTGCCACGAACGACCCGACTGCCCACGGCGAAATCGTGGCGATTCGCGCGGCGACCCAAACGCTGAAGCATTTTAACCTCAAGGGCTGCGACATCTATACGAGTGCTCAGCCCTGTCCGATGTGTTTGGGTGCCATTTACTGGGCGCGCCTCGACCGGATCTATTACGGGAATAGCGTGAAGGATGCGGCTGCGATCGGCTTTGACGACGACCAGTTCTATCGCCAGTTGGGCCGTGCCCCTCAAGATCGGACGGTTCCGGAGGTCCAATTGCTGGCGGAGGAGGCTCGCCTCATATTTCAGGAGTATGCGGCGCAGGTAGGTGCAGTTCGCTACTGAAGAACGGTTAGGGGCGTTCTGCCGATCTTCGCCCGAACTGGACCTCGATGATCGCCCTGAGGTATATGAAGCGACTATAGGTGGGCGTAGCTTGGTTGAGGTGGACGACCGATGATGATTGGGGGATAGCTCATGAGATTGGCGCGAGAAGCGGTGGTGTTGGCGTGGTTGCTGTATATCTGTGGATCGGCGGTTTCCGCACTGGCGGCCAACCTTGATCCTGCGGCCTTGGCTGATCTGCGACAGATCAAGAAGTTCGTGTCGGTGGAAGTGCAGACGCAGGGAACAGCAGAGAAACTCGGTATCAGCGGCGCTGAACTAACCGACGTGACCAGGGCGACTCTCCTGAATAAATTGCCAGGGATTGCGCTTGAAGGTTCAACGGGCCCCTCCCCGGAAGCGACGGAACGACTCAATCAGCTGGGATTCTTTACTTGCGAAGTCTGGACCGTGGGCGAGCAGTATATCGCGGCTTACCATGTGGATTGCAGCGCAGGTGCCTATACCGCACAGAAAACGCCGGGGAGTCTTTGGAATCAAGCCATTCTGGGATATGGGCCGAAGGACGAGGTGTTGGAAGCCGTGCGGAAGGGTGTGCGTGCCATGGTCGAGTTGTTTACCACCACCGTTGCAACAGCGCGAAGTGGAAGCGGCGGGCAGTGACCGCAAACGCTTAGCTTTGCGCTGACTCGATAGTGTCCACGTCCGCGATGATCGTATGGAGTCCGCTGGCTCCTGCCGGCTGCGGACGGATCAGTTCGGAAATCTGCAGTTGACCTTTAGTGTCGATCGCACGGACTGCGACCTGATATTTCCCTCGTTTCGGCGGACGCCAGGAATAGTTCCAAATGACCCATGAGTAGGGTGACATCGGCGTTTCGATTTCGCACGAGTCCCATGTTCTCGCCGCATCAAAACTGATCTCGACACGGCTGATCGAATTGGGCCCACCAAACGCGATGCCGCGAAACCGTTGCTCGGGGCCGCGTAAGGTTTGATAGTGTCCTGGGGAGTCGATGCGGGAAAAAATCTTGATCGTGCCGTCATCCGTCCAGCCTTTGCGTTGCCAGTAGCCTTTATAGTCACCGGCGTAGGCCTCGATCTCCACAATCCATTTCACATTCTTGATCCCATACAGGCCGGGAACCAGCAGGCGCAGAGGAAACCCATGCTCCTTCGGGAGTTTCTCGCCATTCATCAGGAACGCGAGCATGACATCGTCTTGCATGGCTCGGGAAAACGGGATGCTGTCGTCATAGGCGTCAGCCCCCCGAAACACAATATCGCGTGTCGTGTCTTCATCGACTTCGGCTTCCTGCAGCAATTTTTTGAGCGAGATTCCGCGCCAGCGCGCGTTGCCCAGGCTATCGCCTCCCGGAAGAGTATCGATGCACATGAGTGTGGAAACCTGCTCAAAGTTGTCGCGATTCAATAACTCACGCCACCCCAAGGTGAGGGGCTTCTTGACTTCTCCCTGGACCGATAACCTCCATTCATCCTGATGAAGGTCGCGAGAAACGTTGAATGGGGAATCGGAGTAGTTCACGACATAGAATTTGTTGTTCTGGGTGTAATAGTTCGTTTCGCGCGGGGGCATGGCGAACATCCGACCGAACACGGAGCCTACGGCATCGCAGCCGCCTGTTAGGCCCGCTGCTGCCGCAATGCCGCTGAGTTTTAAGAGACTGCGTCGCCTCATTCTGAGCCAATTTTTCATGAGCCTACTCTGCGATAATAAAAAGTTGAAAGCAAGGCTTGACTCCATGCAGGCGGATTGGTATAACAATGCACGTTTGATCCAGCCTAGTGGCCGATGCGGTAGTAAGTCCCCGCGACGGATTCTCAGGAAACCCAGATCAAAAAAATATTTTCTGACCGTCTTGACAAGGTCAGGCCGTGCGTAGTAAGTTGCACGGCTCGCGCGAAAAGCGCAGCAGTTCTTTGACAACTGAATAGAGCGAGAAATGAGCAAGGTAAGGTGTATTGAAGAGGTGACCCTCGGGTCCAATTGTATAGAACCTTTATGAGAGTTTGATCCTGGCTCAGAACGAACGCTGGCGGCGCGCCTAATACATGCAAGTCGAGCGAGAAGGTGTAGCAATACACTTGTAAAGCGGCGAACGGGTGAGGAATGCATGGGTAATCTACCATCGAGTGGGGAATAACCAGCCGAAAGGCTGGCTAATACCGCGTACGCTTCCGGGTTTTCGGGTCCGGAAGGAAAGCCATGCCGTGGGTATGGCGCTCTTTGATGAGCTCATGTCCTATCAGCTTGTTGGTAGGGTAACGGCCTACCAAGGCTTTGACGGGTAGCTGGTCTGAGAGGACGATCAGCCACACTGGCACTGCGACACGGGCCAGACTCCTACGGGAGGCAGCAGTAAGGAATATTGCGCAATGGGCGACAGCCTGACGCAGCGACGCCGCGTGGGGGATGAAGGTCTTCGGATTGTAAACCCCTTTCGGGAGGGAAGATGGGGCAGGTAACTGCTCGGACGGTACCTCCAGAAGCAGCCACGGCCAACTTCGTGCCAGCAGCCGCGGTAATACGAAGGTGGCAAGCGTTGTTCGGATTCACTGGGCGTACAGGGTGTGTAGGCGGTTTGGTAAGCCTTCTGTTAAATCTTCGGGCCCAACCCGGAAAGCGCAGAGGGGACTGCCAGGCTAGAGGGCGGGAGAGGAGCGCGGAATTCCCGGTGTAGCGGTGAAATGCGTAGAGATCGGGAGGAAGGCCGGTGGCGAAGGCGGCGCTCTGGAACGTACCTGACGCTGAGACACGAAAGCGTGGGGAGCAAACAGGATTAGATACCCTGGTAGTCCACGCCCTAAACTATGGATACTAAGTGTCGGCGGGTTACCGCCGGTGCCGCAGCTAACGCATTAAGTATCCCGCCTGGGAAGTACGGCCGCAAGGTTGAAACTCAAAGGAATTGACGGGGGCCCGCACAAGCGGTGGAGCATGTGGTTTAATTCGACGCAACGCGAAGAACCTTACCCAGGTTGGACATGCACGTAGTAGAAGGGTGAAAGCCTGACGAGGTAGCAATACCAGCGTGCTCAGGTGCTGCATGGCTGTCGTCAGCTCGTGCCGTGAGGTGTTGGGTTAAGTCCCGCAACGAGCGCAACCCCTGCT